>JGI25920J50251_10000693_pt1 | contig 11770 bp, 6 predicted proteins | sample LauGreBMM110DCMD_2_FD_50251 | JGI IMG/M metagenome (IMG submission 50251) | reverse complement strand
TTATTGAATGAAGAACTTGCTTACTGTTCCCCTTTATACTTTACTCTTTTTCGGCAGCTATATCGATAAGGCAGCCACAGCATCTGATCAAACGTTCGATGCTATTTGTCTACCACAAATTCAGAAATGCAAAGTAGCACTTTCTTCTGATCAGATCCGCATCGATGATAAATTAGTAATTCCTACAAAAAAGATTACTACTTGGGACAAAAACGGCAAAGGCACGAAGCCTGATGGAGCAATGGCTGCCGCATCCCTGTTAATAATGCCGATAATGCCTATCGCTATCTTTGGCCTATTTAAATCCAAACATGAATATATTTTTAATATCGGCTATATTGATGAAAATGGGCAACAAGCACAAGCTTCTATTTTATTCAGAAACAAAAAACCACAGGATAGATTTTCAGCATATCTTGGAGAGATAACGGGATTGTCACAAGGCGGAAACAGTACGAAACCACTCGAACTTATTGCGCAAAGAGAGGCCGTTAAAGTCTCTAATAATATAGCAATGGCGCTTTTGACCTCGTCACTATATTTGTACTCCTCCAAGTGCGAGGCACCTGACCCTAATGAATGCATAGCGTTTGAAAGAAGATTCCCTCTTCTATTGACGCCAACAGATTAACAACTTATTTACAGTACGATTTCATTGACGTAATATATTCACCTATTACCTCACCTCGGTAAGCCAAACCCTTTTGAAATTCTACTTGAGCAGTTGATATTATCTCATCCCATTTGCTGGAGTTGGTAGTTCCAGTCTTTGCTATGGAGTCATCCTTGGATGCTTTTAAAGATTGAATATTCTTGCTTGACGCGCTGATGAAAACTGGCATTGATCTAACTGTTTGCAGTGTTCCAAAAGCATAAACAGCACAGGCAGAATTGCCAGAATTTGAACCAATTGTCCCTTTTAACAATAGAATTACTTTATTAAAAGAAGATTCGTCTGAGTTGTTTGCGAAATATGCTCGAAGGCTCTGTTCAAGGATTGCAAGCTTAGTCTCGCTTAGAGAAGCGTTTGGAATGAGGATTACGGCGAAGATGGCGCCAACAGCGATTAGCGCTCTCTTTCTTAAATTTGGTCTTAGGATTCCCATTGTGATGAAGTTGATTTTTATCATTATACCATTGATGACCTGATCACTCACTGCAACAAAAAAATGACGCCTCACAGGGCCACATTAATCTCACTGCCGCCTTGGTCAAGCTTGTTAATGCTCAATTTTAGCTAGAACTCAAGGCTTAAACTTCTGAAAAAGCTTCGACAGATGTAAAGAGGATGCTTCTGGACCCCTTATAGACCTATCCACGTCCAAGCAGCCACCACCCAANCCACTCCCAGCCCTTCCCCTACCNCACCAACACCAGCCTCAAACTGCCAAGACCTCTGGCGGATGCTGCTTCAACACCTGCTTGAGGTACCTGCCCGTATGGCTGGTGGAATGCTCCGCTACCTCCTCAGGTGTGCCCGCCACAACAATCTCGCCGCCCTTATCGCCGCCTTCTGGTCCCAGGTCGATCACCCAGTCGCCGCAGCGGATCACATCGAGGTTGTGCTCGATCACCAGGATCGAATTGCCCTTATCGACCAGGCGCTGCATCACATCCATCAATTTGTGGACGTCGTAGAAACTTAAGCCCGTGGTGGGTTCATCGATGAGATAGAGGGTCTTGCCGGTGGCCCGTTTTGAGAGTTCGGTGGCCAGCTTCACCCGTTGGGCTTCACCGCCGGAAAGGGTGGGGGCGGGTTGGCCGAGTTTGACGTAGCCCAGGCCCACATCCACCAGGGTTCGCAAGCGATCGGCGGCCTGGGGAATGGCGGAGAACACCTCAGCGGCCTGCTCCACGGTCATCTCCAGCACTTCGGCAATGTTGTGGCCCCGATAGGTCACCTGCAGGGTTTCGCGGTTGTAGCGAGCACCCTTACACACGTCGCATTGCACATACACATCGGGCAGGAAATTCATCTCGATCACGTTCACCCCCTGGCCGCTGCAGGCCTCACACCTACCGCCCTTCACATTGAAACTGAACTGGCCCACCTGGTAGCCGCGGGCTTTCGCCTCCACCGTGGCCGCAAACACCTGGCGAATCGGATCGAAGGCTCCCGTGTAGGTGGCCGGGTTGGAGCGGGGCGTGCGGCCAATCGGTGATTGGTCAATCACGATCACCTTGTCGATCGCCTTGATGCCCTTGAGTTCATCCAGGCCCGCCGGGAACGGCACCTTCATGCCTAATTTATGCTCTAGGGCCGGATGCAGCAGCTCATTCACCAGGGTGCTCTTGCCACTGCCGCTCACGCCGGTCACGCAAACCAACCGTCCCAGCGGAATCTCAATATCGAAGCCATTGAGATTGTTGCGCTTGCAATTCACTAGGCTGATGCGGCGACTGCCCGTGCTGCGGCGCTCGGCCGGGGTAGGAATCGCCAAACGACCACTCAAGTAGGCGCCCGTTAACGACTCCTCAGAAGTGAGCAAATTCTCCAGGGATCCCTGGGCCACGATGTGGCCACCATGGACGCCGGCGCCGGGACCGATGTCCACCACATAATCGGCGGCCCGGATCGTGTCTTCATCGTGCTCGACCACGATCAAGGTGTTGCCGAGATCCCGCAGCTTGAACAGGGTGGCGAGCAGCCGATCGTTATCGCGTTGGTGCAGGCCGATGCTGGGTTCATCGAGCACATACAACACACCCGTAAGGCCAGCACCGATCTGGGTGGCTAGGCGAATCCGTTGGGCTTCGCCACCAGAGAGGGTCATGGCTGGGCGATCCAGGCTCAGGTAATCCAGGCCCACATCAAGCAGAAACTTCAGCCGCATGCGCACTTCGCGCAACACCAAATCACCGATCTGGATCTGGCGAGGCGTGATCAGGGGATCGGACCCCTCACTAGCTCCCACGCCCATCAAAGCCTCGATCCGCAGCAAGCTTTCGCCCACACTCACGGCCGTGAGTTCATGGATCCCATAGGGACCCACCTTCACGGCCAAGGCCTCAGGGCGCAGCCGCAAACCCTTACAGGTGGCGCAGGGCACCATCTCCAGGAACTTCTCTAATTTCTGGCGCACTGCCTCACCGCTGGCATCGCGCAGCTGCCGCTCCAGGATCGGCAAGATGCCCTCAAAGGGACGCATATAGGCCTGGCTCTTGCGGTAGCGACTATCGGCCTGAATCGCAATGTCTTCGCTACTACCATTCAGCAACACCTCCCGCTGAATATCAGTTAATTGGTTCCAAGGTAGTTTAATTTCGAAGCCAAATGCTTCGCCCACACTATAAATCATCGAGAAATAATAGGAGTTATCCTTATCACTCCAAGGGGCGATTGCCGCATACACGGGCAACGATGGATCCGGCACCACCCGCTCCGGGGTGAACTTGCGCAGGTGGCCGATGCCATGGCAATCGGGGCAGGCCCCATAGGGGCTGTTGAAGGAAAACAGCCTGGGCGAGAGCTCCTCCATCACGGCGCCATGGGCCGGACAGGCGAAGTTTTCCGAATAGAGCCTTTCGCGCTCCACACCCTCGGGCAAGGGTTGGTCCGCCTTGGGCACTACCTCCACCAAGGCCAAGCCATCGCCCCGTTTCAGGGCCGTGCGTAGGGAATCGGTGAGCCGTTCGAGAATGCCTTCACGGGCCACCAGCCGGTCCACCACCACCTCAATGTGGTGGGCATGGTTCTTATCAAGTTCGATGTTATCGGCAAGTTCGCGCACCTCCCCATTGATGCGCACTCGAGCAAACCCTTCAGCCACCAGACCGCCCAGTAATTTCACATGGGTGCCCTTCTTGCCGCGCACCACCGGCGCCAGCAATTGGTAGCGGGTGCCCTCGGGCAAGGCGTTGATCTGATCCACCATCTCATCGATGGTTTGGGGGCGGATCGAGCGGTCACATTGGGGGCAATGGGGTTCACCGGCTCGGCCATAAAGAAGCCGCAGGTAATCCTGAATCTCCGTCACCGTGCCGACGGTGGAGCGGGGGTTATGGCTGGTGGATTTCTGATCAATCGAAATGGCTGGTGAGAGCCCCTCAATCGCATCCACATCGGGCTTATCCACCTGGCCAAGGAACTGGCGCGCGTAGGCCGAGAGGCTCTCGACGTAGCGGCGCTGGCCCTCGGCAAAGATCGTGTCGAAGGCGAGGGAGCTTTTGCCGCTACCGCTAACGCCGGTGAACACCACCAGGCGATTGCGCGGAATCGTCAGGTCAACATTTTTGAGGTTGTGCTGGCGGGCGCCGCGCACCCGAATCACATCCTCGAGGCTGCCACCATTGAGCTGGCGGCTGGCGCTCAGCTGGGCCGCCTTCTCATTGATGGTGCTGGCTGGCGCGGCGAAGCTCGTGGCAGGCCGATCAGAACTGGCGCTCACGCGAGCCATCCACGGGATCCGATAAGGGTCGATTCTAGGTGGGGCGGTGGGCCAGGTTGGGTTAAATCGGTCCGGGGAGCCAGTCGCTATCGGCGGGCGCCGGCGGGATCCCTGCTCCGCTCACGTTCAGCTGGGCGGGCTAGCGAGCAAACTGGCCGCATAACTGCGGGCCCCGCCGGAGTCGCCTCCGGCCAGTTCCGCCAGTTCCTTTTGGCGGGACTGGGTGTCCCGCAGTTGGGACACTCGCGTCTGGGTTTGGCCCGCTTCCACCCATTTGGACACGAGGAAATGGTGCTCAGCGGCGGCGGCCACCAGGGGCTGGTGGGTGACGCAGAACACCTGGCGCCTTTCGGCCAGCTTCTGCAGCAGGGCCGCCATGGCGCCGCTAACCCGGCCGCTGACGCCACTGTCGATCTCATCAAACAGCAGGGTGACGTGGGGATCGGCCGCCGCCAGGCAGGTTTTCAGGGCCAGCAGGAAGCGGCTCATCTCACCACCGGACGCCACCTCGGCCAGGGGCGCCAGGGGCTGGCCCGGGTTGGCCGAAAACAGGAACTGCACCCCATCGGCGCCCTCCTCGCTGGCCGCCGCCGCAGTGGTGGCCACGGCAAAACGCACATTGGCCAGGCCCATGGGCCGCAGGGCCTCCATCAGCTGCCCCTCCAGGGCCTTGGCCGCTAGGCGCCGGGCTGCACTAAGCACTTCATTGCAACGATCCCGCTGACCACGGCTCTGCTGCTCCTGGGCTTCGAGCTCGCTGAGCGCCGCCTCACCGCCGCCGGGGGCCAGAAGCTGGCGCAGCTCATCGCGCCGGGCGATCAACTCGCCTAAGCCTTGGCCATGGCGCCGCTCCAGGGTCTTTAGCTGGGCGATGCGCTCCTGCAGGGAAGCCAGGGTTTCAGGATCGCTCTCCAAGCTGGCGCCATAGCGATCGAGATCGCGGGCCAGGTCCTGGAGTTGGGCCAGGCCATCGGTGCAGGCCTGGCGCAGGCTCAGCAAGCTGGGATCAATGGCCTCCAGCAACTGCAGCTCCTGTTCGCAGGCACCGAGATGGTCCAGGGCCGAAGGGGCCTGGTCGGCCCCCTCGATCAACCGGCCCAGCAGGGTCATCACCCCTTCCTGCAGGCGCACCCCGTGAACCAGCCGGTCCTGGGCCGTTTCGAGCTGCAGGCGCTCCTGGGGATCCTCCAGTTGGGCTGCTTCGAGATCGAGCAGCAGTTGCTCCTGTTGCTGGCGTTCCTGTTGCAGCTGCTGCCAATCGCGCCGGGCCGTCTCCAGGGCAGCCGCCGCCTGTTTCCAGCTGCGAAAGGCCACCGCCACGGGCCCTAGGGCCAGGGCTAGCTCGGGGCCGCCAAAGCGATCGAGCCAGCGGCGCTGTTGGCCTGGCCGGCCCAATTGCTGGGTCTGGCCCTGAACGGTGAGATCGAGCAGCAGGGGCCGCAGCTCCTGGACCTGGGCGCGACTCACGACCACGCCATTGAGCCGGTGCCGACTGGTGAGCCGCTCCTCCTGCAAGCGCCATTCACGGCTGAGCAGCAGGTCGTCCTCCTCCAGCTCAAAGTGCTGCTGCGCCAGCCAGCTCTGCAGGGGCGGCGTCAAGCTGAAACTGGCTTCAATCCGACCCCGCTGCTGGCCCTGACGCAGCAACCTGGCGCCCGCCGCCCCCTTGGGCGCCCCCCAGCAGGGCATCGAGGGCATCGAGCAAAATCGATTTACCAGCACCAGTTTCCCCGGTGAGCACCGTGAAGCCCCGCTGAAAGCGAGCTCCAAGCTCTCAATCAGGGCGATGTTTTCAAGGCGCAGACCCGTCAGCACACCGGTCCCAGGCAATCAGGCCGACCGTAGCGGCTGTGGGATTCGTTTAGAAGGGGGCTGGCCATCTCCATCCCGCTGGATCGCCGCCCCTTGCTGCCATGGTCCCTACCGCCGCTGAAGCCGCCGTTGCCGCCATGCAGAGGGCTGTGACGGGCGAACCGGTTGGACAGGACCCAAGTGGAACCCATCTGGCTGAGGACAGTCCCATGGCCAACCTCCAACCTGGAGCACAACCGGACCGAGATCCCCCTGACAACGATCAGATCCTGAACGTCGCCGCCAACCAAACCATCCCTGCTGCCCAAAGCCTGGACCTGGGTGATTTCATCGAAGCCTCTGGCCTGCTCAGCTACGACCCGGCGGCGATCACCCGCATCTACGCCGGCCACCCCCAGCGGCTAATCCGGCGCCTTTGGCAAACCCTCGTGCCGATCGGCCTCTATCTCCTAGGGGTGGGCTTTGACTGGTTCACAGGTCTTTTGAAGGACAGGGACCGCGCCCGCCAGCGGGCGCGGGAATGCGCCGAACTATTGGCCGACCTGGGTCCAGCCTTCATTAAGGCGGGCCAGGCCCTCTCGACCCGGCCCGACATCATTCCGCCCCTGCTGCTGGAGGAACTGGCCCAACTACAGGACCAACTTCCCGGCTTCGACAGCGGCCTGGCCATGGCCTGCATCGAGGAAGACCTGGGCGCACCGGTGAACCAGATCTATGCCCAACTGGAACGGGACCCGATTTCGGCGGCCTCCCTGGGCCAGGTCCATCGCGGCGTGCTCCTCAGCGGCGAAAAGGTGGCCGTCAAAGTGCAACGGCCTGGCCTACGGGAACAAATCACCCTAGATCTTTATATCGTTCGCAACATTGCCGCTTGGATCAACCAGAACATCGGCCTCATTCGCAGTGATCTTGTTGCCCTAATCGACGAGCTTGGTAAGCGGGTATTCGAAGAGATGGATTATCTCAACGAAGCAGCCAATGCCGAAAAATTCGCCGCTTTACATCGTCATAACAAGCGCATTGCCGTTCCATTGATCTATCACCAGGCCACCAGCCGCCGCGTGCTGACCATGGAATGGATCGATGGGGTAAAACTCACCAACTTGGAAGCTGTTCGGTCCATCGGCATGGATCCCGATGACATGGTGCAGGTGGGCGTGAATTGCAGCCTGCAACAACTGCTCGAACACGGTTTTTTCCATGCCGATCCCCATCCCGGCAACCTGCTGGCCCTGGCCGATGGTCGGTTGGCCTACCTGGATTTCGGCATGATGAGTGAGGTGAGTCGGGAGTCCCGCACCGGCCTAATCCAGGCTGTTGTGCACCTGGTTAATCGGAATTTTTCAGCCCTTTCTAAAGACTTTGTCAGCCTGGGATTCCTCGCAAACGACGTAAACCTGGAGCCGATTGTTCCCGCCTTTGAAAGTGTGTTCAGCCAGGCCATTGAGATGGGGGTGAGCCGCATGGATTTCAAGGCCGTCACCGACGACCTCTCCGGCGTGATGTATCGCTTCCCTTTCCAGGTTCCGCCCTATTACGCCCTGATCATCCGCTCCTTGGTAACCCTGGAAGGAATTGCCTTGAGCGTGGATTCCAACTTCAAGATCCTCGGAGCCGCCTATCCCTACTTTGCCCGGCGCCTGATGGAAGATCCCGATCCCCAGCTGCGGGACAGCCTGCGGGAAATGCTTTTCGATGGTGAGATCTTCCGTTGGCAACGACTGGACAACCTGATCACCAGTGCCGCTTCAGGTGCCGAGCTGGATCTCGATGGCCTGCTCGATCAAGTGCTCGATTTCCTCTTTTCAGCCCATGCCGGCCTGTTGCGCCAACAGCTTGTTGAGGGCGTGGTCAACCAGATGGATGCCCTGGGCTGGCAGGCGGCCCTACAGCTCAGCCAACGGCTACCAAAACGCCTCCAACCCCCCGGCCTGCGGGACCGCGATCCGATCAGCAGCAGGGAGATGGAATTCCTCTCGCTCGAACCCATCCAACGGCTGGTGGAGATCCTGCAGCAACTGCCGGGCTTTGAGCCCCAGCTGCTGCTTAAGCGCTTACCTCGCCTCCTGCAGGAACCGGACCTACGCCAGATGGGGATCAGCCTCGCCCGGGGCCTAGCTGAGCGGGGAGTGGTGCGGTTGCTGCGGGATGTGCTGGTCTCCCCGTCCAACCGGCGGGCCATGGGCTTGGCCACCGCGGGTGGCGCCTAAAATCTTCCGTAACACTTAGGCGTTCCGGTTTTGACCCAGGTTTTGCAGAGACTGACAAACCGAATCAGCAGTCTTCAGGGCGCCCGTAAGCCCCGTCCACGCGGCCGTCAACGGCTTCGGGTTGCCGCTGTCCTACTGGGTCTGGGCCTAACCACCTCGATGCCCGCCGCCCAGGCGGCCACCAACGTGGTGTTCGTCAGCGGCGCCTTCATGCGCTCGATCCCGGTGGCGGATTTGGAAAGCCTGGCCCAAACAGGCCAGGCCAGGGGCCTTCTAGCCGATGTGCTCGCCCTCAGCAAACAAAAACCGGCCGATGTGGCCAAGCTGCTGAACCAGCAACTCACCCTGCCGGTCGTGCTCACCAGCCGCCTGCTCAATACCCGAATCGGCGAAGCGATCCTCACAAGGGTGGCCCAGATCGTTTTCCCGCTCAAGGCCAAGGCCTACGGCGTGCCTGCCTTGAAGGCCGGCGTGATCCTGGGCCTGGACAACAGCAAGGGCAGCCTTTCGGCGATCAGCTTCCTTAAGGCCTATCCCACCAGCGAAATGGAGGTGAGCATCCCGGCCCTAATGGCCATCGCCAGCAAGGCCAGCTCCATCGCCGATCTGGTCAATTTCTTCTCGAATGCGCCCCTGGATGGTCTCAAGGGCGAACCAACCAGCACCAAATAAAATTGGTAAGGGACTTCCCCAACTCACTAGGGGAGTCCCCAGGCAGGACACTCAGCTGAAAGCCCCTGAAACAGGCATGGCTCCAAGGGTTTTGGCCTGAGCCGTAGATTCATCCCCACCCTCCCTTCGCTGCCCGTGCCTCTGCTGTCCGCCCTCCGGCGCCTGGGTTCCAAGCCGGTGATGCAGGACTGGCCAGGCCTGATTGAGGCCTACCGGTCCTGGCTGCCCGTATCGGCAGCCACGCCGGTGATCACCCTGCACGAGGGGGCGACCCCCCTGATCCCAGCGCCCGTGATCTCGGAGCGGATCGGCAGGGGCGTGAAGGTGTTTCTGAAATACGACGGTCTCAACCCCACCGGCTCCTTCAAGGACCGGGGCATGACGATGGCGATCAGCAAGGCCCGTGAAGCGGGCTCTGAAGCCGTGATCTGCGCCAGCACTGGCAACACCTCGGCCTCAGCGGCGGCCTACGCCCGCCGGGCCGGCATGCGGGCCTTTGTGCTGATTCCCGATGGCTACGTGGCCCAGGGCAAGCTTGCCCAGGCCCTGCTCTATGGCGCCGAAGTGTTGGCTGTTAAGGGCAACTTCGACCGGGCCCTGGCAATCGTGCGCGAGGTGGCGGACAAGTACCCGATCACCCTGGTGAACTCACTCAACCCCTTCCGGCTCCAGGGCCAGAAAACGGCCGCCTTTGAGGTGGTGGATGCCCTCGGCGATGCGCCGAATTGGCTCTGCATCCCCGTGGGCAATGCCGGCAACATCAGCGCCTACTGGATGGGCTTCAGGGAATACAAAGCCGCCGGCCGCAGCCGCACCCTGCCACGAATGATGGGCTTCCAGGCTGCCGGGGCGGCACCGATGGTGCTTGGCCACACCGTGGAGCAGCCCGACACGATCGCTACGGCGATCCGCATCGGCAACCCGGTGAACAAGGAGAAAGCCCTTAAAGCCCAGGGAGAAAGCCAGGGCGCTTTCATGGCCGTCACCGATGCCGAGATCATCGAGGCCTACAAGCTGCTGGGCAGTGGCGAAGGGATCTTCTGTGAACCGGCTAGCGCTGCTTCCGTGGCCGGGCTGATCAAGCGCCGCGAGGAGGTTCCATTCGGCGCCACGGTCGTCTGCGTGCTCACCGGCAACGGCCTCAAGGACCCGGATACGGCGATCGAAAACAACGACTCGAAATTCCATACCGGCATCGACCCCGATACCGCCACGGTGGCCCAGGTGCTCGGTTTCTGAGTTAGGGCTAGTCAAAGCCAAGCAACCCCCAGTTGTCCTAGTCGGATAGCGACCTGGCGGGCCAATGATTTATTGGCTTCCGATCAACAGGGAACGCAGCCCAACCCCAGGTTCAGGACTAGGGAGGCTTGGTTATTGGGGTCACCCTTCGGTGGCCCTTTTTTCATGCTTTTTGGCCAAACCAGCTGGAGAACCGGCCGCTGGAAAGGCTGGGGATTGGGCTGGGCCAAACCGTGGAAAGAAGGGGGAAGCTTTTCTTCCCCGCTAGGCCTGCGTTTTCCCCAGACTTGGGAAACAGGGGAAAACAGTTGATTTTGCGATTATTAGAATTGCTTTTCCCGGGCCTGGATTGGCAAAACCGTAGTACCTCACATGGTTATTTAGGTTTTCCCTGCTTTCCCCAGCCCCTACTACTACTGGGTTGCTTCTTTGTTTTAAAGATCAATCCATTAGTCAGAAGAAGGGACGGGAAGCCGACAAGCCAGACCGTTGCGCTTGGGCCTGGCCTGTGGAAGCGTGGGGGACCCCATGCGCTGACCCATGAAGCTGGTTTGCTCCCAGGCTGAACTCAGCGCCAGCCTGCAACTGGTTAGCCGCGCCGTGGCCAGTCGCCCGACCCATCCAGTCCTGGCCAATGTTTTGCTCACGGCCGACGCCGGCACGGGCCGGCTCAGCCTCACCGGCTTTGATCTCAGCCTCGGCATCCAGACCAGCCTGGCCGCCGCCGTTGAGTCCAGTGGCGCCATCACCCTGCCCGCCAAGATGTTTGGCGAGATCGTGTCGCGCCTTTCGGCGGATAGCCCGATCACCCTCAGCAGCGACGAAGGCAGCGAGCAGGTGGATTTGACCAGCAGCTCGGGCACCTACCAGATGCGGGGCATGCCGGCGGAAGATTTCCCGGAGCTGCCCCTAGTCCAGAGCGGTGAACCGATTCGCCTGGATCCCCAGGTGCTGGTGAAGGGCTTGCGGGCCACCCTCTTTGCCAGCAGCAGCGATGAGGCCAAGCAGATTCTCACCGGAGTGCATCTGGGCCTCGACGGCCAGGGGCTGGAATGCGCCGCCACCGATGGCCATCGCCTCGCCGTGCTCAAGCTCAATCACGCCCTGCCCGAGCAAGGGCTGCCTGAGGCGGCGGCTGGCAGCACGGTGGATGTCACCGTGCCGGCCCGTTCCTTGCGGGAACTGGAGCGCCTGCTCTCGGCCCGCCAGTCCAGCGAACCAGTCAGCCTGTTCTGCGATCGGGGCCAGGTGGTGTTCCTCTGGTCTGATCAGGTGCTCACCAGCCGCAGCCTTGATGGCACCTACCCCAACTACCGCCAGCTGATCCCAGATAGCTTCAGCCGCCAGCTGCAGGTGGATCGCCGGGCCCTGATCGCTGCTTTGGAACGGGTGGCGGTGCTGGCTGATCAACACAACAACGTCGTCAAGATCGTCAGTGATCCCCTAGCC
>JGI25920J50251_10000691_pt1 | contig 11799 bp, 10 predicted proteins | sample LauGreBMM110DCMD_2_FD_50251 | JGI IMG/M metagenome (IMG submission 50251) | reverse complement strand
TCCCATCTTTTCAAATAAATGCTCTATGGATGTATCTGAATTATTAGGATCGTCTGTTTTCAAATTGCGAACAGGTTCTGCCAACCATTTTTCACATAGATTTTTAACATCCTCTTTAGATTTTGGCACTATCTTTGGATATACTAAATCAACTTGACTCATTTTTTCATACCCAAACGATGATAATATAATACGTCGCAATATGTTTTTACAAAGCTCTTTTGTCATGTCCATTTTTAAACTCTCAAAATATTCTACAATATTGGTAGCCAGCTTCTTATATGTTTTAATAGGAACTGGAAAGTCGCCATGACTACTACTAGCCTCTATATCAAAACTCATAATTTTATATGGCACTCTAGTCTCCTTGTCATTGAGTGGAATAATATCTTTATAATCAGTTATTATTGAATAATCACAATTAACTTTATTACCAGAATAGCCAGTAACTGCAACCCATCCAGATGGGCTTATATCGCGAATATGAAAGAAACGCAAAAGTGGCGGAATATTGGCCTCATACAAGATAATGTTTGTATCTTTAAATTTATAGCCGTTTTTTAATAAAGTATGCCCTGCATTATAACTAGAATACCATAAATTCTTAGCCTTATTAAATGCTGTCAAATTTGCAAATTCTAAAAGAATAAATTTATGATCTTTACCTCCATCAAACCCATATAATTTTTTCCTTTTAATTATTTTACATTTAGTTATAGTATCATTATAATAAGCACCCATTTTTTCTTTTAAATGGGCTAAGAACTCATTTTTTATTTGTATAGTCCATTTATCATTTACCATGATGTAGAAGAAAGGTTTAAATCCTTTGGCAATTAATGAATACGTTTTACCTAATTCATCTACGCCGAAAATTTGAATAACGAAAGATGAATTATCAGTTCTTCTTCTATTCGAATCATCATCTGAAGAAGACGTTGCTTCATTATAAACATTAAAGTCGAAAACTCTAAAAACGTGCTCCATTGGTTTATTATAATAATTTATGTTTATTTCATTTATTTTCAATCAATTTTTATTTATATTACAAAAATGGCGTTAATTCATTACTAATATAGTTTTTATTTTTTCTCATAATATGCCGAAATTAAGAAAGAAATGCCAATTATTATACATATATAACCTGTAAAATATTCAATCTCTTTATTGCTTACTGCATACTTTTTATTATTAATTATTTTTGAACCAAAATAACTACCCAATGTAACAGTAATACAAAGAGTCAAAGCAAGCGGCCAATTAATATGTCCTGCTTTATAATATTCTAATAATGCGCCTATAGATATAGGAAATACATTTAATACCATTAAAGCACCTAAATTACTTTTATAGTCACCAATATTTAACAAATTGAGAACTAATAAAATTAAACCTACTGGGTTAAAACCAGTTGTTCCCAGACAAAAACCTGATATTATACCAAAAAATGTATAAACTATGTAATGTAACATATATATTATATTATAATATATATTTTATTTTATAGAAACCTTATAGGTAAATAATTATTTTCTACCATATTTACAATGTTGTTTTTGCGAAAAACCTTTGGGTCTATTACAATTTATACTACGTTTGTATTTAAGTGACCATTTACCACCTCTTTTATTAAATTTATTTGTTTTATTTCTTTTATTAAATTTATTTGTTTTATTTCTTTTATTATGCATTTTCGAACCACAATTTAAATGAATCCATTCCATAAATGAATCAATTGTGCGTTCTCTATTTTGTATATTTGAATCTTCATAATTTTCGGCAAATTTTCCTCCATTTGTAATAAATCTCATCGTGGGGAAACTACTTGGTTTACTAGCGAGGTTGGTTAATTTTTCTGCTGATTTGTGGTCAATCGCAGCAATCACAATGTCATTTCTATTTAAAAGATTGGGTGGTAATACATTTTTGATTTTAGACCATTCTGGACGTGTAGCATTACACGGACCACATCCTTCCATAAAAATAAGTATAAATGTTTTGGTTTTTTTATTACCAAGATATGAGTCTAATTTTTTTATCATATTACACTCACCATTCATACAATTTTTTTCATCAATATGTATAAAAACCATTCTATTAAATAAATAGAAAATAAATTATTATAACATTTTATCTTACAATTTTATCCTTATATAATATAATGACATTACTCATCTTTTTATTAATTGTATTATTTTTAATAGGTTTATATTTTTACGCAAAAGGAACAGATCTAACATATAATTTATCAGAAGGTTTTAAACCAAATGAAGGAAATGGTGTAAGATGTCCTAATTTATTAATTCAGAAAGGCTCACGATTCTATTTATATAATTCTAAATTAGCACAAGTGCCTGGAGTGAATCCTGTTGAATTTAATAATTTAGAAGATTACACAGAGTTTTTAGATTGGCAAAGAAGTCAAAACATAAGATGTCCTGTTTTATATTTACAAGAAACTTATGATGCGCAAGGAAATAAAGTTTATAAAACTCGACCTAGTGTATCTGAACCTCAATCAGGGTTACCTCCTTCTATTGCAAGCTCATCTGGAGATATGATTATAGAATCAAATTTAGGAACACCTGGTGTGCTTGCTTACCCTAACCCAACTTTGTTAGTTGATGCAACTCGTAATGATCCTCCTTATAATACAAATTCATATCCTGCACATGATCAAACAGATTATTACATTGGCACTTCAACACCATTAGATATGATGGATGTTGCAGCAGAACAAGCACCAATAAGCGCAGATCCTATGCATTCAAATTGGGGTGGAGCAAAATATACTGAAAATTTAGTTAAAGAAGGATATTATAAGGAAAATGAAGTATCATTATACACACCTTAAATCATATAGTATTTACAATTATTAATTACAATTATTAATTACAACATAACTAATAATTATTTTAGACTTATTGACTATTTATTCTTTATCAAGAAATTTCAATGCATTATTTAATGCTAATCTAGCCTGAGCTAATTGCGATAACTTTTCAATAGTTGATTGTGGTTTATCCTTATTTGTTGTTAAAATCGCTTCTAATGTTATATAACCAAGTAATTTATCCATTTCTATAATAATATCTTCAGTATTTTTACGATAATCTGCATTATTTAAATTAAATTTATCCTTTAATAGAATTGTTGTTTGTTTTAATTGGGTTAAATATGTGGATCCATTCCCAGCAATTCCATTGGTACCAGCGCTACTAGTTTGATTATTTTCAAGACCCTCTTTGTAGATATTAGAATAATCACTAAATTTAAAATATCTAAATACAAAATATGCTCCTAAAAGAATAGCAAAAAATAAAACTAAATTCATCCATTGTTGTTGATCCATATAATATATATTTTTATTTTTTCAAAAGAAACTTTACAATATTTGATATACTAGTCTTATTTATTTTTCTTATTTGTCCTTTTGTATTTGTAGAAGATATGTCTTTTAAGCAGTCATTATTTGATTCTAATTCTTTTATTAAATTGGGTAGCGTTTGATATTTTTCCATAATGGTTAAAGCAGTGACTGCGCTTATTCCTGGAATTTGACACAACATAATTTCGCCGATATTTTCAGGTGTAATATTTTCTTTCTTTACCTTTTTGATGACACTTACATAGTCCTTTTCTGAAGTTTCTGGTTGTGTTATATCTTCCAATCGAATGACAAGATCATCTGTATTTTGATAAAAAGCCTTCTTAGATTCATCCTTTCCTAGTTTATATGCCATATTACAAAGAATGGTAGCAGTTTCTCCTAAAGAAAAGGATCTAAATACTGAAAACCCCTTGTAATAATTGAGAGAAAACATTGCTGAATATAGTGTAAGTTTTTCAGAAGCCTGTGCATTATCAGACTTAAATCGATTGACTTTATTTACATCTCCTTCAATCAAATAAACAATATTATGATTATGATAGGAAGACCCATTCAGCCTATAAGATTGCTCTTCATATCTGCCGTCCTTAATACTTGCCAATAAATCGCTTACTGACTTTCTCTCTATAATCAACTTGTCTTCTTTATCGGTTGAAATAATAATGTCGCCAATCGGCAGCACCTCACTTTTCACAACAATATTGTTGAAAATAGGCACGTTAATTATAAGCTGGTTGATTTGTTGCAACAAATCGCTTTCTCTGACATCCACTTTGACAATCATTAGTTATTAAATAATTTAATACTTTGTTATTAAATCATTTTACAAACAAATATTTTATATTTATTTTAGTCAATAAATTTAACCCATATTTCCACCAATAGTAGCGCGGTATCCAGTTCTTTGTGTTTGCACTGTTCTGTTAGGGATACAGAAACGAGGGATTGTTTGGGGAGCACCAATCAACATTGTGTTGCTAGATAAAAACCAACCAACACGGGGAGCAAGTCCTGCTTTTTTTGAGCCTCCACAAACATTGGTGCGGTTAACAATTGAAGCCTGATTACGGGCAGCACGTCCAGCAGACATTAAAACCATATTATATACTAGAAAAAGATAATAATTTTATATAAAGTTTATTTTTATTCTTCTAAATATTTGAAAATAAATCCTTTTGAACTTTTTTGTTTTCCTTTTAATACGTCCTTAACACAACTTAAAGATATACTTAATATAATGTATATTTTCTGATAAACCTCTTCAAATATACATTTACTTGCTAAATCGATAGAATTGTATTTTTGCAACCTGTTTCCAGTCTTCTGTATTCTCCATATATTATAGAATTTAATAATCTTTAAAATAATATAAATAAAACAAACTTAAACCCATCGCATCATATATATATACAAATGTCAGAACAACAATTACTACGTGACGATGATATTATCAAGACGGATGATGGTTTAATATTCAACCCATATAACCCACTCAATGTTAAGATTACATTAAGCGAAGTTCAATGTATTCTTTCCAAATATGGTATTCCAGCGGAAGTCGATAATATGGCTTTATACGAGCGAGCTTTTCTTCATCGCTCTTATACTAAGCGTCCAAATTTTGAAAATATTCAGCAAAATATTACAATTGTCGAAAAACCTCATGATTGTATGCCATTAAGTAGTAAATCTAACGAAAGATTGGAATTCTTGGGTGATGGTGTCCTTGAATGTGTAACCAAATATTTGCTCTATAGACGTTTTCCTAAAGCTGACGAAGGTTTTATGACAGAAAAGAAGATTGCCATCGTAAAGAATGAAGCCATCGGTAAAATCGCACTCGAAATGGGTCTGTACAAATGGCTCATTTTATCGAAACATGCCGAAGAAAAGAAAATTCGCACAAATTTAAAGAAACTTGGCTGCTTATTCGAGTCATTTATTGGTGCATTGTTTTTAGACTTTAACAAAGTTATAGTAAAAGATGAAGATAATTGGTTTCAGTCCATTTTTGTTACGGGACCAGGTTTCCAAATGGCACAGAAATTCATTGAAAATATATTTGAAAAACATATTGACTGGGTTGCTCTTATACAAAATGACGACAATTACAAAAATATTTTGCAAGTGAAAATCCAGAAAGCATTCAAGGTAACACCGCATTATTTAGAAATCGAACATGACTCAGATTTTGGTTACAAAATGGGTGTCTATTTGTGTCTTGGACAACATATTTATGAAGTCACTCCTAGAGATGCTATTAAAATGCCGTTTAATAATATTAATGATTATCTAGCAGAAAATGGTAAAGCCTTTATCTTTTTAGGAGAGGGACAACATAAGATTAAACGCAAGGCTGAACAAATTGCCTGTAATGAAGCATTACATGTCATTGAATCAGAATAATAATAAATAAATATATAAATATATAAATATATAAAACAATAATATTATATTTGTATAAATGGACTATATATATACTGCTATTATTATTGAACCTAGGAAACATAAGGCATTATCATTTGTTTTGAATAATGTATTAGAATGCTTATCTAAAGAGTGGAAAATAGTATTTTTTCATGGTATCCATAATATTGAATACTCTAAAAATATTGTTCATGACTTAGATCCACTTTTTCATAATAGAATACAATTAGTGCAATTAGAGGTTGATAATTTAAATCAAAAAACATATAGCCAACTATTAGCAACTAAAAGTGTAATTTACGATTATATTGATACCGAGTATTTTTTAGTATTTCAAACAGATTCAATAATGTTCAAAAAGAATGCACATTTTATGAATCACTTTGTAACGTCTAATTACGATTATATTGGAGCGCCCTGGTTAGTCTGCGAATATGTTCCTACAAAAGAAAGAGACTTTATAGGAAATGGTGGTTTTAGTCTTAGAAGAACAAGTAAAATGTTAAACATTATTGAGAATAATAAATGGGATGAAAATAATGAATGGCATGAAGATCTTTTTTTTACAAAAAAATATTCAAATATTGAAATTGTAAAACCAGATTATGAAATCGCAAAACAATTTTGTGTAGATGAAATTTTTTCACCTATAACAATGGCTTGTCACAAACCATGGTCGCATTCACACTTTCCATTATTATTAGAAGAATATCCTGAATGTGAGATCTTAAAAAATCTTCAATATGAAGAAGATTGATGTATACACATTTTTGTAAATATATAAATTTTTATATATAAAAATTTATATATTTAAATTATATAAGTAATGAATCCTTTAGCCTTACTAAAAGAAAAAATGATGCTTAAACCGATTGTTAAAGAAAAGGAACGTGTCGCAATTATTATAAAAGGGGTTAAAAAACCAAGAAAACTAAAAGACACTTCTCAAGAAGAAGAATTGGAAGAAGAATTGGAAGAAAAAGGTGTACCAGTTATTGAAATGAAAACAGATATTGCTTTTGACCGCGCTGCTCTTACAAAAAAGTTGATAGAAAATAAAAAACTTAAAGTTACCATAAAACCTATTGTACAGGTTACTGAAGAAAAGAAAGGACCTATACTAGAATCAGAATCAGCAGTTTCTAAGATTAGACAACTCACCGGTAATAAACGTATCATTATCGAGTCTGAAGATGAAGAAATGGAGGAAGTCAAAGTAGGAGAAGGTGAAATTGATTTGAGACCTAAAGTTGTAAATTTTGCCGAACAAATGATAGCTATTAAGGTGCCTAAAAAGAAGACACGTATTAGTAAAAAAGTTGAAAAAGGAATTGCAGTATTGGGTCCTGAAACAATTGTCGAATTTGGTGACACGGATTTACGTCGAAGATTGCCAAAAAAAGCACCTCCTATTATTATCAAAACTTCGAGCTATTATATGAACAATAGAGAGATTTTCATTAATTTTATTAATTCTCTCTTTGAGCCTTATAAACAAGAATTACAGGAAAATCAAGACAGCATTTCATGTGATGTTATTGGTAAAACTAGCACTAATTTCTCTCTATTAACTCATCAAAAAATTGTCCGCGATTATATGAATCTTTATACACCTTATCGTGGCTTACTTTTATACCACGGCTTAGGGTCTGGCAAATGTCACGCAAAAGGCACACCAATTATGATGTCAGATGGTAGAATAGAATTAGTAGAAAATATTAAAGAAGGTGATTTTTTGATGGGTGATAATTCAAAACCTAGAAAGGTGATATCTTTAGCGAGAGGAAAAGATAAAATGTATGATATTATACCTGTGAAAGGTGAAAAATATCGCGTAAATCAAGAACATATATTATGCCTAAAAGCTTCCGGGTTTCCAATGTTGTGTCGTAATAATCATAAATCAAATACAAATTATAATGTTCAATGGATACAAAATAATAATTTTCAATCAAAAACTTTTACTTTTAATATAGACAAAAATAATGAACCGCAAATTAAAGAAGAAGCAGAAAAGTTTTACAAGTTGATTAACACAAACCCAGAAACAAGTGATTCTATCATTGAAATTTCAGTGAAAGATTATTTAAAATTATCTAATAAGAAAAAAAACTTTTTAAAAGGGTATAAAGTTCCTATTCACTTTGAAGAAAAGACTATTTCTATTGACCCTTATATGATTGGTTATTGGTTAGGCGATGGAACTAGTTACACATCTGAAATAACAAGTCAGGATTCAACAGTTCTGTATTATTTTGCAAAAGAGTTACCAAAATATAGACTATTTTTATCACATAGAGATAAATATACATATGGTATTACCGGTAATGGCAAATATTACAATAATATATTTTTAAATACTTTGAAAGAATTAAACCTTATTAATAATAAACACATACCAGATATTTATAAGTGCAACTCAAGAGAGAATCGATTAAAACTTCTAGCAGGATTATTGGATAGTGATGGTCATTTAAATAAATCTGGTNATGAATTTGAATTTACTCAGAAAAATGAAAAACTAATGGATGACGTTATTTATTTAGCAAGAAGTCTTGGTTTTGCTTGTTATAAATCAATAAAAAATACATCGTGGACATATAATGGAGAAAAAAAATATGGCCAAGCATTTAGAACCCATATAAATGGCACAGGTTTACATGAAATACCAACACAAATACCAAGAAAAAAAGCTAATCCAAGACAACAGATAAAAGATTGCCTAGTTACTGGTATTAAAGTTGAATATGTTAATGAAGATGAATATTATGGGTTCATGATTGACCAAAATTGTAGATATGTGATGGGTGATTTTTCAGTAACTCATAATACGGCCACTTCTATCGCAATTGCAGAGGGTATGAAGAGCTCTAAACAGGTGATCATTATGACACCTGCTTCTTTACGTGCAAACTATGTGGAAGAACTCAAAAAAGCCGGCGATTTGCTTTACAAGAGAAATCAGTTTTGGGAATGGATTTCTCTCGATCAATATCCGGAAGCATTGCAACCCATGTCGGCAGTCCTAAATTTACCTCAAGAATACATACGCAGACATAAGGGTGCTTTTTTCATCAATGTTTCAAAACCTACGAATTATGATGAATTGAACGATATTGATAGAAAAGTATTGGAAGAACAATTAAATGAAATGATAAGTGCAAAATATAGGTTTATTAATTATAATGGTTTACGTGCAACCAGATTGGCAGAAATGACATCTAATTATAGTCGTAATATATTTGATAATGCAGTAGTAGTCATAGATGAGGCGCACAATTTAATCAGCAGAATTGTCAATAAATTAAAGAAAGAAAAATCAATTCCAGATGAAGAGAGAAGTAATAAAAAAAAGGCAGAAGTGCAATCAGAAGCGCAACCAGAAGAACCAGGTATTTTTGGTGAAAATACTCCTATTAATTTAGCTACAAAATTGTATTATATGTTGTTAAGAGCAAAAAATGCACGTATTGTTTTATTATCAGGAACACCTGTTATCAACTATCCTAATGAATTCGGTATCTTATTTAATATTTTGCGAGGATATATTAGAACATGGAAAATACAATTGAATGTTAAAACTGAAAAAAAAATAGACAGAGAATCATTAAAGAATATATTACTTGGAGAGAAAACACTAGATTATTTAGATTATTCTCCTGCCAGTAAAATATTAACTATTACTAGAAATCCTTTTGGATTTAAAAATAAAATTAAAAAAGAAACTGGTTATCAGGGTGTTGCAAATAGTAAAAAAGATGAGAGTGGTGGTTTAGAGTTAGATGACGAATTTACATCTGATGACGATTTTGAGAGAAAAATTATTGGAATTTTAAGGAGAAATGATATAGATGTTATACCACAAGGAATTAAAATAATTAATAAAAAGGCACTACCCGATGATTTAGATACTTTTATGGCGCGTTATATCAATGATTCTGATAAAAAGTTGAAGAATACGGATGCCTTAAAACGACGTATACTTGGACTATCCTCTTACTTTAAAAGTGCACAAGAAAGTTTGTTACCTAGATATAATAAAACTATTGGTGTTGATTATCACATTGTAAGGATTCCAATGAGTGATTCGCAATTTAAAATATATGAGACTGCACGTAAAGAAGAGAGAAAAATGGAGAAAAAAAAACCAAAACAGACTAATGCCGAATTGTTTGAAGAAAAATCATCTACATATCGCATTTTTTCAAGATTATTTTGCAATTTTGCATTACCTGAAAGACCTATTCCTGATAAAAAGAAAAAACCTACAACTGAGAAAGGAAAAGAAGAAGAAGAAGAAGATGAATCAGAACAATCAAATATTGCACAAATTATTAAAGAAGGGGTGCGTGAAGAATCAAAACAAGATGTTCAAGACGATAGAGAAGGTGAAATCGAGGGCGACGAAATTTTGGAAAAAATAGGTGGTGATACTTATAAAGAAAGATTGGAAGATATGTTACGTAATGTTAAAGAACATGCAAACGATTTTTTAACTCCAGAAGCGTTACAAATATATAGCCCCAAATTTTTACATATTCTTGAAAATATTCAGGACCCAGAATACGAAGGGCTTCATTTATTGTATAGTCAGTTTAGAACTCTTGAAGGTATTGGTCTATTCTGTTTGACATTGGAAAAGAATGGATTTGCACGATTTAATATAAAGAAAAACTCTATGGGGTCTTGGCAAATTGATATTCCTGAAATAGACCAAGGTAAACCTACTTATGCACTATATACAGGTACTGAGACTTCTGAAGAAAAAGAAATTATGAGACACATTTACAACGGCGAATGGGATGACATTCCAGAAAGTATTGCTGTCGAATTAAAGGCAAAGTATAATAACAACAATATGGGAGAAGTCATTAAAGTGTTTATGATTACATCCTCTGGTTCCGAAGGAATCAACTTGAGAAATACTCGTTATGTGCACATTATGGAACCTTATTGGCATCCTGTGAGGTCTGAACAAGTTATTGGACGTGCACGACGTATTTGCAGTCATAAAGCGTTACCACTTGCCCTGCAAACATTAGAAGTGTTTGTATATTTAATGGTATTTACGGAGACACAATTAAAATCAGACGAAGCAATCGAGCTCAAGCAAAAAGATTTGAGTAAAGCGATTCCAAGACTTCCTCAAACAAGTGACCAATATTTATATGAAATTTCTGAAATTAAAGCTGGTCTTACTGCACAACTTACTGATGCGGTTAAGGAATCTGCCTTTGATTGCTATATTTATTCAAATGGTAAGTGCGTCAATTTTGGTGATCCTACAAATGACAAATTCGCATATGTTCCTGATTATGCTGACCAGCAAAATGATATAAGTGTTCAGGCGAATAAAGAAACAATAAAATGGCTTGGAAAACCTGTTACATTGAATGGTGTAAAATATGTTTACAGAAGAATGAGTAAGACATTGTTGAATATCTATGATCTAACAAGTTATGAATCTGCATTAAAAGATCCTTCTATTATTCCATTACAAATAGGAACATTAGAAAAAAATGACCGAGGTGAGGATGTTTTTAAACAATTAGTAGTGTAAATCATAAATTATCAGCTAAATACGTTTGATATCATTAAATCAATCATTTCTTTTTCATCAATTGATAAATTGTCATATTCTACTACACCTTCTGCAATACTCGCAATAAATTTTTCATAAATTATTTGATATTTATCTTTTATAAAGTTTGTTATTCTTGGATACTTTTTCTCTTTGAAAATAATGACCTTAAATCCTAAATTTCGAATTCCATGTTCATACTTCATTCGTGGAGAAGAGTTTGAGGCAATGATAACCCGAAATAAATTAAATAGTAAAAGCAAATTAAAGAATTGCATTGCGTTGTATTGTTTATATATTATTAATTACAAATTTTTTATCTCATTTTTTTTAAAAATTTTTTAATTTTTATTTTATTTTATTTTATTTTATTTTATTTTATTTTATTTTATTTTAATTT
>JGI25920J50251_10000688_pt1 | contig 11807 bp, 12 predicted proteins | sample LauGreBMM110DCMD_2_FD_50251 | JGI IMG/M metagenome (IMG submission 50251) | reverse complement strand
AAAGGGGGGCTATTTTGTAGATATTATGTAAATATTATAGTTAAAATAATATATTTTATATAAAAATATATTATTAATTTATATAATGAAAATTAAATCTCAAATTATTGGAGCTCTTTTTTTAGCCTTAGTAGTAATTTTAACTTTAAAACCTAAAATAATAAATAATATTTATGATAATCTATTGGGTCGACTTTTCTTAATATGTGTAATAATATTTGTTTCAATGAATAATGTAACTTTAGGATTATTAGTAGTATTAGTTATTATTATAGCTTTAAATCAATTTGGTTCATTTACAGAGGGGTTTGAACCAAATGGAAAAAGAGCAGTAAATAATAACCCAAACATAATAAGCAATTTAAAAGAAGATAAAGCAGATGGTATAAGTTCTATTAATTTACAAGATTTAAGAAATACAACTATGTCCAAAGATTCCAATACAATTCAAGTAGATAAAAATATGAATAGGTCTGAAGAAGTTGATCCATCTACCTCAAATATGTTAAATTCAAATTTAAAAGAAAATTTTACTTTGCTTGGTTCAAATTATTAAATGTAAAAAAAATATATATGAAACAAATATATGAGACAAATATATTTAAAAATATTAATTGGAATTATTTGCGTTTTATGGATAATTTATTTTATACAAAATGTTACATTTTATAAAAATGAAGGATTTATACCTATGGGTGCTTCAATTTATAGACCATATATTAGAAATATGAATCAAGTTTATGAACATTTTTCTAATAATTATGGTTCACATATTATTATGACTAAATTAAAAAAGTATAAAATTTTATAACTTTGTAAAAGTAAAAATATTTTTATATTGAATTAATATAACAATGTATAATATTTTTAACGATTCAATAGCATTTGCTCATAATCATATCATGTTTCTTAATAATAGTAAATTTTTTGCCGGAGTTGTTATGATTTTACTTAATATAGGTTCTAAATTTCTTTCAATTCAATTTAGTAAATCAACCGAAGAATATCTTAAACTGAATGTTTCTAAACAACTGTTAGTTTTTTCAATGGCATGGATGGGAACTCGAGATATTTATACTGCATTAGTTTTAACAGCAGTTTTTACTATTCTTTCTGATCATTTATTTAATGAAGAAAGTATTTATTGTTGTGTTCCACATAAATATAGAATATTATCTAAAATAGTTGATAACAATAATGATGAAGTTATTAGTGAACAAGAAATAAATGACGCTATTTATGTTTTAGAAAAAGCTAAACAAAATAAAAAACGAATAAATCAAATGCAAATGTTTACTCTTTATGGAAATTATCTTAATGAAAGTTTTAAAACTATGTATTAATTTATAATTAAATAATAATAAATTAAATAATAATAAATTAAATAATAATAAATTAAATCGATTTTTAAAAATATAAATAAAAAAAATATAAAAACTTATAATAATATTTGAGAAACTTGTTTATCAATGCCATCAATAATTGTTTCTAAAGATTTAACATTCATTTCAGCAAAAGTATCATTTGATAAAAATGAAGTTAAATTTAACACAATTGAAATTTTATCTGAAGTCCATATTTGTGATAATTTATCTATGATATCTATTGTATAAAATTTGCTCATATCATCTTTTCTAAATAATGTTTCATTGTTTTTTTCTTCTAAATAATTAGAAATTAAACTTAAATAATAATTTAAACATATTCTCATTACAGAACAATTTTTATATGTTTCCATTAATTTTAACAATCCTTGTTGAGCACATTTAAATAAATTAGTAAATTTATGATTTAACTTTGTTTCTTTGTCTGTCTTTGTCTTTGTGTTTATTTTTGTCTCTGTATTTATGTTTATTTTTGTCTCTGTATTTATGTTTGTCTCTGTATTTATGTTTGTATCTGTCTTTGTGTCTGTCTTTGCGTCTGTTTTAAGTAAATAATTTTTACAAGCAATTTCAATAGGATTGTATAAATATTGTATGTCGGTTTTATTACTTTTTAAAAAGTAACGACATAAAGCTTGAAATGGTCCAGGTTCCTGAAAATAAATAATGTTATTATACATTCTTAATTTTGTTCCAATAGGTTTATTTCTAATAATTGCAAGTTTTATTATAACTGAAAGTGGTTCTAATATAGATAAATGAAGGTTACTATTATCATCGTCGGGTATTGAATTATTTGAATTCATTAATATAAGTAATAAAAAAATATTTATATAAATTATAATTCTAAATAGTATAAAATTCTTGTACTAATTCTTGTAGAAATTCTTGTACTAGTTCGTCTGGTATATTATTAAAATCAATAATTTTGGAGTTTAATTCATACGCGGTTTGATATATTGTTGACTCTTGTAATTTTTGTTTAAATAATTCTTGGTTTTGATAATATTTCATAGCAGTTTTGGGTCCACATTTAGGGAAAACAGATGAAATATTATCGCTACGGTCTCCTGTTACTATTTTACAAAATAAATCACAATTAGAATTACCAGTAGAAGATTTTTGTTCTGTTAATTTTTTAAACGCAAGATTATATATTTGAACGCGTTCTTCTGCTAATTGTAAATAATCTTTATCAGAAGTAATAATATAAATATTAGATGTAGAATAAGTATTTAATAAATATTTTACAGAAATAGCAATACAATCGTCGGCTTCTAATTTAGGATGTTTTAAAATAGATTGTGCTCCGCCTTCAATAAATAAATTATCTTCATAAACCATTTTAAAGAATGGTCCGCCCATAAAACCATTGTCATGAAATCTGTTGGCTTTGTAATTAGGGAAAAGTAGATTTCTCCAAATATGGTCTCTTTTACAATCTTTGCCAACAATAATAATTGGATTTGTGGATTTATCTAATTTAAGATTTGTGGATATTTTTTGAATGCTATCAATAAATATTTTTTTAAATTTATCAACAAATTTTTCATTTTGATAAGGATTTTGTAAAACATTGTGCTCTTCGGGATATGCGTTTTTCCACCAATTTAATAAAGAATGATACCGATAATAGCAAAAGTAACTTCCATCAATAAATATAAAAGTAGGATTTGGGTTTGAAACGTTCATGTTTTATTAGTTTAATATGTAATATTTAATATCTAACAATAAATTATTTCAATTTTTTTACTTACGTTTGTTGGGGTTTCTTCTTTTTTTTGTACCTTTACCTTTCCGTTTTATGGTTTTACCTTTCCGTTTTATGGTTTTACCTCCACGTTTACGTTTGTTTGTATCTGGTTGTTGAGGTATTTTTGTTGACCTTGTTGGTCTTGTTGTTGGTTCATTTGTATTAATTGTGGTTCTTAATTTGCTTTCAATTGATTCTATTTTTGCCTTTTTATTTTGAGGAACAATAGCATCATCTGTTTTAATTGTATTAAGTTGTTCTATATTATTTTGATGAACGGGTTCAAGTTTTACGGGTTTAAGTTCAGTTTTTTTTGAGCCTAATTTCATTCGGGCTAACAATGCTAGAGTTCTTTTCATTTCTTGTATACGCGCTGGTGCCCGTAATATTGCATTTTCATAATCTTTTTTTGTCGCAGGATCAATTTCCGGAATATTATTATTCTCTAACGTTTGTAAAGCTGTTAGCCCATCTGGTAATTCGAGTTGCGATTCATTTTGTTTTACAAAATTAATAACATAATCAGTATTATTTCCTTCCACATCACCTTGAACGTACTCTGCAAGTTCCCCTTCTACTTTCGCAAAATAATCAGGTATAAGAGGAATATTTATAACAGGTATACTATTCAATCCCAAAACAAATGTACAAAATATTGGGTTTCTATCCCAAAACCCACCACCAATTTGAGCACTTATCCTTAATTGCCAATCGAAAAAAAAATAATCATCTAAAAATTTTTTAATTAAATATGCTTCAATGAATAATAATTCTACAGCATCTATATTAGTTGATTGAGGAGTTAGTGTATTTACAATTTTCTCGAAAGTTTGATTCTGAAAAGTTTTATTTTCTAAACGGCGAAAATATTCCATACATAAATTACTTTTCCAATTAGAATCTCTTTTTTTTAATAAATCGCTCATTTTTATAATATGCCCTTTATTAACAGGTTCACTTAAAATTTTAGTATTATTTTGTTCAATAATTCCTCCAAAAGGGAACCATGTATTTGAGTATTGTGGGGTTTTGTTAGTTCTTCCAGAAGATCTAAAGTAAGCTATATTTTTATTAGGCCACAAATCAGTATTATTAATTGGAATTATTATAACAGGTCTATATGAATCTCCCCCTTCGTGAATAATAGTATTTTTTACTTCCATCATATATTAAAAATAGATTATATTAAAATAGATAATATTAAAAATAGATAATATAAATATTATTGTATAGTAATTATAAAAATGACAATATTAAATACATTAGATACCCTAGATACAAATTTAAAAAAAATTCAAATTTTTTGTAAATTAAATGCCGATATTACGCATCTTATTATTCCATATACGTATTCGTATCAGTCAAAAAATTTATTAAACGATATAAGTTCGTATGTAAATACTCTAAATAGTGTACATGATTATTATAGTAGATGGTTTCCATCTTCATCTTCTCGTTCACATAATTTTTGGTTTAATAATTACCTTTGGTGGTATTTACGGGAAGGATTAACCAGAAAAGACCATATAATATTATTATTAGAATGTAAAAAGCGTCTTAGAATTTATCAAATATATTCAAGACTTTATAATTTTTTAAATGCATAAAATGTATTATTTCATTCATATTTAACCAAACGATTAATACAATTAAATAATTCTGCGATTAATACTAAAACCTTAATTTTAAACAATCGTATTATTTGGGGACTTCTTAACCCGAAACAAAGAGAATTGTTTATAAATGATTTTAAAGAATAATCAAAAATATTCTTATTTAATGAAATACAGATGAATACATTTTTAATGCTAATTCTTTTTGTGTTTTATAATTAACAATTGGTTTAGGATAATTTATGTTTTTATATTGAGAATATGTATTTTCCCAATTTAAAATATCTTTATTTGAAACATCTTTTAATTCTGGTATCCATTGTTTTATATATTCGCAATTAGAATCATAATTTTTACCTTGTTCCCAAGGATTAAAAATTCGAAAATATGGTTGTGAATCTGCTCCGGAACCAGCAATCCATTGCCAATTTCCATTGTTACTAGATGGGTCATAATCAACTAAATATTGAGCAAAATATTTTTCTCCTTTTTCCCAAGAAATTAACAATGTTTTAACTAAAAAACTAGATACTATTAACCGTGCTCTATTATGCATATAACCTGTTTGTAAAAGTTGTCTCATTCCTGCATCAACGACAGGATAACCGGTTTCTCCATCACACCATTTTTTAAACAAGTTTGAATTATTATGCCAATGAACTTTATTATAATTTGGTTTCATAGCAGAACCTAAAACATGAGGAAATGAATATAAAATATTAGCATAAAAATCTCTCCAAAATAATTGTCTAATAAAATCGGGTTTTGTTTTAAATGCTTTATAGACTTCTCTTATTGATATACATCCAAATTTAATATAGGGACTTAATTCAGATGTTGAAATACTTAGTTCATTATGAGTTTTAGAATAATGTTGTATAGAGGTCTCCGCCGTTCGCATTTGAATGATGGCATTATGTCTTCCGCCGCGTGAGTTAATATTTGGATTTATGTCTTTGCTAAGAAAATGATGTAATGCGTTATCTAATGTAATATTATGTTGTAAATGTTTATTTGATGTTGCAAAATGTATTTTTTTAAAACTGGTTGGAGCATCGACTTTTTTTTTAATGGATGTTTGATAAAATGGTGTAAATTTTTGATATGGTTCTCCCGAACTATTTAAAATTGTTCCAGGAGGATGTAAATAATAGTCATGCCCATATTCAATATCAATTTGCATTTTATTACATATTTGTATAATTCCTAATTCTCGTTTGATGGCATATGGAGAATAATCAGCATTAAAGCATACAACATTTATGTCTAATTCTTTAATTAAATTAGATACAATAGTATTATTATTTCCATAAAAACACATTAAATNCCCNNCCATTTTATGTATTTGAGTTGATAAGTCTTGTAATGATTCAATCATAAATTGAATAGCNTTATCAGATTTAAATTTATTCTCTTCAGTAACTTGTTCNGGTGTAAATATAAATATAGGATATATATTTTTACAAATACTATTAGATAAATTAAGAGCTACATTATCTATTACTCTAAAATCTCTTCTAAAAATAAATAATCCATTTTTGTATTTTTTTGTCATTATAATTACATATTATTTTTATTTAAATTATATACCTTTGGTAAAATTTTGTTCTATTTGTTCTATTTGTTCTATTTGTTCTATTTATTCTATTTGTTATATTTGTTATATTTGTTAGTTTTAGTTTTAGTTTTAGTTTTGTTATTTTTATTTTTATGAATTTTGTTAGTTTGTTTTTTAAAACATTTAAATTTATAATTTCTTTTATATCCTTCTTTGCATTTGTTAAGACATTTATTTGTTTTAATATTTAATTCTTTATTATAAGGACATATTTTTCTTAGTTCTATTGGATCTTTATTTGCTAGTTCTTGTAATTCATATGATAAATATTGAGGATGAGATTTATCATCATTTTTGGATTTAGAAATAATTATAGATGGAGCAGATAGTTTATTTATTAAAATATGATTGTTAAAACTTTTACCTAAACGCATTAGTACACCTAATTCAAGTAAAATATTTTCATATTCATTTAGTAATAAATCAATATCAATAACTCTTGTTAAAGGATTAAAATCATACATTTTATAAAAAAAAGATGATAATCGTATAAAATCTGGTAATGATAAAGCATTAAGTTTTTTAAAGGAATTAACCATAAATTGTAAAGTAAATCCAAGTCCAAACACATCTATAGAATCAATAATATAATTTAAAACATCATCATATGATTTAGTATTTATCATAACATTAAATCCATTAAAAAAAGAATTAATGTATCCATATTGGGTAGAAGCATTAGGAATAGTATTATCAGGATTTAAATATGTAAAAAGTATTTTAAATGAATTAGGATTATGTATTGGTACTTTTAATGCATTTAAAATACCTTTTGGATCATTAATAATTAACTTACTAAATTCATTTTTAAACAAAGTTTTGTCTAATATATTAAGATTTTTATATTTATCATATTCTATTTGTTCCATAAATCCACAATCAAATGGATAAGACCAATGAAATATCCCTAAAAAATTCTTATTAATTTTAGATAAATTTATAATATCTTTTTTAGTTCTCATAAGTCCAAAATCAATATATTTCATGTTGCCTTTTGAATTAAATAATATATTTTGAGGTTTAATATCATTATGAACAATATTATTATCTTTAAAAAATTTAAGACCTTTAATTAAATGATGAACTTCTATTAAAAAGTTATCAGTTCGTTTTTGTGTATTTGTTTTTAAATATTTGGCAAGATATGTATTAGATAAAACTTTTAAATCTAATCCTCCAAATTTTAAAAGTAATAAACTATAATAATTAGGATTTGCTTGTAAGTCAGTTAATTTAATATATTTACATTTTTCAATAGATTGTTTAACAATTTGGTTAATATTAGGTTTACATAAAATAGGAGTACCTAAATGATATTCATTTGTAGGATCTATATTTTTAATTATTAAAAATTCATCTAATTCTTTTTGTGCATTTTTGGTTGTCATAATTTTAGATACATAATTTGTATAATTAAAGCCCTTCCTAGGAGGAGTTTTGCAATGTATGCTTGGTTTATGAACACATCCATATGCTCCTTCACCTATAATTGTTCTATTCATATAATTTATTAATATTTAAATTTGTAATAAATTATATATAAAATTATAAATCTAAACTAACAGTATTTTTATCAGAATTAAGTCTTCTACGACTGCGTTTAGGAACATTTCCCTCACCTTGAATGCTTTTAAGGTCATCAAGACTTATAGTACTACTATTATTTATATCTTCAATAACTATATCTTTATTTTGATGAGTAATTTCAATAGTTTTAGTTTTTAATCCTGATAAAATATCTGAAATATCAGTAGGTCCTTTCATATCGGGTCTTCTATAACTTTTTTGAGAAGTATAAGATGAAGGAGGGGGTTCATTTAAATTCCATTGATTATGTTTTTCTTTAATACTAATTCCATCATTATTTACTGAAGTACGAGCCATAGATATATCAGTTCTACTAATATTATTTCCAGCTCTATTAGGTGGTGGTTGTATACTATTAGGTCCTTGTGTGGCCTTTGGAGAGGGAGGTCTTCTTCCTTGTTGTTCAGGATTCATTAAACCGCCCATAAATCCAGAAAATCCTGGATTTGAGCCTGCCATAGAATTAACTGCCGCACTTTGAAATTGACGCATTAAATCAGGATTTTGTCTTAAAATATCATCCATTCCAGGCATAGCAGATTTAAACATAGTGTTAGACATATGAACCATCATAGCACTTCCTCCTAATTGAAATAATAATTTAAGTTCTGGAGCAAGAGATGCTTTAGACTTATATTTTTCATAAAGTTCTCCAAAAAGGTCATCATAATCAGTAATATTTTCATTAATTTGTTCACCCCAACCATCAAGTTTAACATCAAAAGGGTCAAACCGATTATTTAAAAATTCAATTCCATTAATAATGGCCATCATCATATTGCCTTGAAATTTAAGAGAATTTTGTTTAGTTTTTTCTGACATAATCATTTCATATTCTCCGATCATTTCTTGTAAATTGGAGTCCATATTATATTTTTTTGTTAGTTCAACGCCTTTTTTTTCAAGAGATTCAAGTCTTCTTAAATATTTAAATTTTTCTCTAAGAACTTCATCTTTTGATAGTTTAGGTTCAGATGACATTTTAAAATCAGGATTAACAGGAATATTGTTAAATTTTCCATAACCATCCCAAGTTTTTGCGTCTGATGAAGTATTTGCAGTAGAATGTCCTATATTATCATTAAAAATAGATGGTTCTTCACTAAATGAAACAGAAGATTTATCATCAAAATTAGAAGTCATACCAAATAATTTAGAACCAAATGAATTAGTCATAGGTGTGTGGTTAGTTTCTGTAGCTAAATCATTGAGTTCGTTTTCTAAATTATTTAAGTCGTCAATATTAATATCACTTGTTGAACCATGAGTTTCAGATTTTTTTTCATTCATTAAAAGTTCAATTCCCCCTCCAAAGTTAGTTTTTTTGTCCCAATTATTTAAATTTTCAAAGTCCATTGAAATATCAATAATATTATTATCCATTATGAATTACTAAGAACATTTAATTTTAAGTAATACGAATTATAAAATATTAATTAAATAAAATATTAATTAAATAAAATATTAATTAAATAAAATATTAATTAAATAAAATATTAATTAAATAAAATATAAATTTTACACAAAATTAAGTTTACACAAAATTAAGTTTACACAATATTAAGTTTACACAATATTAAGTTTACACAATATTAAGTTTACACAATATTAATTTTACACAATATTAAGTTTATGTTTTATAAACCATATTCCTTGTAAAAAACAATCTGATAAATCATCTTTTTTATTATGTTTTGCAAAAAAAGTGTCCCATTCTTTAAATCTAAAATCATTGTTAACAATGCCTAAACAAGTTTGTATCCCTAATTTTTTTCTTTGTTTATAATCTATTTTTTCTTCTGATAAAAAATCTTTTAATTTATTACAAGCACTAATAAATTCAATATTAATATTATTGTTTCTCATAATAAAATATTGTGAAATCATTCCTTGTATTGTTTTCATTTTATTAGCTATAGGTCCAATTTGATTTTCAATAATAATAGTATCAATACTTAATAAATGTTCATTAAAAATTTCATCAAATTTATGTTGTATATTTCTTCCAATAGTAACTAAATTTATTTTAGTAGCATTTGTTTTAGAAATAGCAGTATAGCAATTATTATTAATAAACTCATTTATTATTGCTAAAATATTAGATTTTTTGGGGGGATTTTCATATTTTAGTTTATATTTGTTGGCAATATCAATTAAAGACTGTATTTTTTGTTTATTTAAATACGATTGTTTGAATTCAGCTAAAGGTTGTAAATAATTGTGTTTTTTTGAATGTTTAAGACAATAACATTTGCTATCTTTTGTAAATTTAGCAGGTTTATCNCATAATCCATTTTTATCTATTTCAATNCATTTTGTATCTGTTTTTTCACTTATATCAATATTATCCCATTGAATAACTTTAAGATGATTTAAATTATCTTCAGGNGTTAAAAACAAACAAAAAGATAAATTTTTAATTCCAACATCAATGCTTAAAATTTTCATNTATAATATTAATTATTAAAGTTAATATTATATTGTTTTTTTAAATTATCTAAAAATTAGTTGGAATAGATGGAGAAATCATTCGTGATTTTATTTGTTCTTTTGTCATGTAATTTTGTTTAAGGTCTGAATTTCTATAATTGCCTGGTTCCTGATGAAGTGAATTAAATAAATATGGTGTATTTTGTGTAGGTTTAGTGTTTAAAAGTGTATATGGATTATTTCCAGATTCATAAATTGTTTGCATTGTATTATATTTCATTATATCATTAGCGTTTTTTTGCATATATTGTCTATATTGCCAATTTGTGAGAATTTCAGCATCAACTCGTAAACTATTATTACAATTATATCCAAAGTCTTGTAATTGTTGTGTTGGTTTTATAGTAAAATAATTAGAATTCATATATACTAAAGTTAGATAAAAAGTCCTAATTAATCGAGTTCAAACTAATGAAATCAGGTTCAAGCATTTTAAGTATTTCATTCTTTTTTAATTTTGAAGCATCTGAAACAGTTCCTTTACTAACAATTATTTCTCTTAATTTATTAATTGACATTTTTTTATAAGAACTTTGTAAATCTTCAACATCTTCAAAATCAGTTATATTAACATTTTTTAAAAAACTAATATCATTATTTGTTAGATTAGTAGACAACCCCATATTTGTATCTTCAAAAGAAATAGGATTTTCTAAATGAATTGTTTTAATTTCATCAAATAATTGATTATTTGTAACTTCTTTAAAATCGTTTGTTAAAATATCGTTTGTTAAANTATCGTTTGTTAAAGTATCGTTTGTTAAAGTATCGTTTGTTAAAGTATCAGTTTTAAATGGATATTTTTTTGGTTCTCCTCCATTAAGCATAAAGTCATTATTGTCTTCATCATCATGTTCTTCATCATCATCATCATCGTTTTCTTCATTATCGTCTTCTTCGTCGTCGTCATCGTCATCGTCATCGTCATCGTCGTCGTCATCGTCGTCGTCATCATTATCTTCATTATTTTCTACATCAGAAACACTAATAAGGTCAGAATTAATTTTATTTATCATCTGTATTTGTGAAGAATATTGTAAATTATTATCAACATTTTTATTAACTTGATTTTTAACAAATTGTAAATCTTCAGCTAATACCGCCACTAAATTAACCATGGATGTTAGTTTATGATTTTGTTTATCAATTTTACAATTAAAATATATAAATAAACTCCCACAAAATAATAGAATAATTGCGATGCTAAATAAAAATGATGTACTAAATATATCAAAAATTGCCATTCTTAAAAAATAGCAATATATTTTAATTAAATTTAAAACGAATATAAAAATAATAAAAAGAATATAAAAATAATAAAAAGAATATAAAAATAATAAAACGAATAAATTAATTTTGCT
>JGI25920J50251_10000684_pt1 | contig 11823 bp, 9 predicted proteins | sample LauGreBMM110DCMD_2_FD_50251 | JGI IMG/M metagenome (IMG submission 50251) | reverse complement strand
AGGGCGGAGCCCCTGGAGCTGGCCACCTCTGACGGCGCCCCCATCCCCCTGGAGCAGGTCCGCTGGAGCTGCGGCCATGAATCGGAACTCAGCGAGCTGTTCAGCCGGATCGACATCCTGGTGGTTAACCACGGGATCAATGTCCATGGCGATCGCAGCGCCGCCGCCCTGGAACGCTCTCTGGAGGTGAATGCCCTCAGCAGTTTGCGCTTANTTGAGCTTTTTGCTGCTGCCGCGCCCGGCAAGGGGATGGNGCTTTGCCGAGAAGTNTGGATCAACACCTCCGAGGCCGAAATCCTGCCGGCCGTNAGCCCCGTTTACGAGATCAGCAAGCGGCTTGTCGGCCAGCTTGTCAGTCTGCGGAGCCTGGATCTGGCCGGGCCAAACCTGCGAATTCGGCGCCTGGTGCTGGGGCCCTTCCGCTCCAACCTCAATCCGATCGGGCTGCTGGGAGCTGGCTTTGTGGCCCAGGCCGTGCTGCGGCTGGCGGCTTGGGACTGGGGGCTGATCATCGTTACCCCCAATCCCCTTACCTATGTGATGTTTCCCCTGGCAGTGCTGGTCCGCTGGACCTACCTGGGACTGTTCAGCCGGCCAAGCGCCCAAGCTCCAGACCCAGCGGCCTAGAAGTCCCGGTCGGTGAGGATTTCACAGCCATCGCTGGTCACGGCGATGGTGTGTTCCCACTGGGCCGAGAGGCTGCCGTCCTCAGTCACCACGGTCCAGCGGTCCTTGAGGGTGCGGCATGCCTTGCTGCCGGCATTGAGGATCGGCTCCACCGCCAGGGTCATGCCGGCCCGCAGGGTCATGTTGGGCAGGTCCCGGGTGCGGAAGTTGAACACCGAGGGTTCCTCATGCAGGTTGCGGCCGACGCCATGGCCGGTGTAGTCCTCCACCACCGCATAGCCATGGGCTTCGACGTGGTCCTGCACGGCTCCGGCGATGTCGAGCAGGCTGTTGCCCGCCTTGATGCGCGCCAGGCCCTGCATGAGCGATTCCTGGGCGACCCGGGCGAGCCGCTGGGCGTCCTCCGTAGCCCCCTCGCCCACACAAAGGCTGATGCAGCTGTCGCCGTGGTAGCCCTCGAAGTAGGCCCCCGTATCGATCTTGACCAGGTCGCCAGAGCGGATCACCCGTTTGCTGCTGGGGATGCCATGGACGACCTCGTGGTTGATCGAGGCGCAGATGCTGGCCGGGAAGCCGTGGTAACCCTTAAAGCTGGGGGTGGCCCCCAGCTCCCGGATCCGCTTCTCAGCGTGACGATCCAGGTCGGCGGTGGTCATGCCCGGTGCGGCCAGCTCGCTGATCTCCCGGAGCACGGTGGCAACGATTCTGCTGGCCTTGCGCATGATCGCAATTTCCCGGGCCGACTTGATTTCAACCCCGCGGCGTCCCTTCTGGATGCGGGGTCCGGTTTGGGTGGCGGCCGCCTGGGCCGCTGCTGACGGGCTGGTGGCCGCTTGACGGTTGGTGGTGGCCAGCAGATCAGCAAAAAGATTCATCGAAAGGTCCAGGGCCGATTGTCAAGGTAGAACGGGGGCCTGGTTCCCTGTTGCCCGCCCCGTTCCCGCCGCCTGATGTCGCTGCCTGGGCTGACGCCACAAAGGTTCAAGCAGGTGCGCCGGCTGCACGGGGCTGTGGCACCGCTTGTGCTGGCCCCCCTACTGATCACGGTCTGCTCTGGCATGGCCTACCGGTTGCTGAAGGACTGGGCTGGCCTGGGCCGCGACCAGCTGCACTTTTTGATGGTGCTGCATGAGGGCGAATGGCTCGGCAAGGCGCTGGAACCCTTTTATGTCTTGCTTAACGGCCTGGGCTTGCTCTGGATGCTGATCTCTGGGGCCAGCCTGGTGCTGCAACGCTGGCATCAGGGCCAGCGCCTAGCAAAGTCGTCCGGTCCTGAGGGGTCAGCCTGAGCGGTACACTTGTGGTTTGGCCAGGCGTCTTTCGGAGCTGGCATGGCAGCGGAATCCAACGAGATCAATGACATGACCAGTGAGACGGAGGCCACCACGGTGGAGACCAGCTTGGAGACCACCGCGCCTGGGGCACCGTCCCCTGCGGTAGCAACCCTGGAGCCTGTCAAGGCCACCACGGGTAAACTCAGCGCCCAGGACCTGATCCGGGCTTTCGAAGCCGATCAGCTCAAGAGTGATCTGCCCGAGATCTACGTGGGCGACACCGTCCGCGTAGGGGTTCGCATCAGTGAAGGCAATAAGGAGCGCATCCAGCCCTACGAGGGGGTTGTGATCGCCAAACGCCACGGCGGTCTCCATGAGACCATTACGGTGCGTCGCATCTTCCAGGGGGTCGGCGTGGAGCGTGTCTTCATGCTGCACAGCCCCCAAGTCGCTTCCATCAAGGTGGAGCGGCGCGGTAAGGTGCGGCGAGCGAAGCTCTTTTATCTGCGCGACCGGGTGGGCAAGGCCACTCGTGTTAAGCAGCGCTTCGATCGCTGAGGCTTACGCCTCATTTTTGTCCAGGTCAATGTTCATCTTGTATGGGCCTTGACCGTGGGGGGATCGCCTTGCGCCGTTAGTTCAGTTGGTAGAACGCAGGTCTCCAAAACCTGATGCCGGGGGTTCAAGTCCTCCACGGCGCGTCCGATTCCCTCTCCTGCAGTTTCGTGGTTCCGGACATGGAGTTGGATCTACAGCCTGGTGATGTGGTCAAAGTTCTCGAGTCCGCAGCCCTTGGCTGGGTTCGGGCGCGGGTGATCCGTGTCAAATCCGGTGGTCGAGTCGTTGTTCAAAGCGACCAAGGTCGGGAATTCACCGCCAGGGGAAACCAGGTTCGCCTGATTGAACCGGCCGGTTTCCGCCCCTGACCAGCCGTGAAGTGGGCCGATGGCGGCCTGAAATCAGTTGCCCCTGATCGTGCTCTCCTTGAGCCCGGCCAGGGTTTTTTTTATGGCCCCAGGTTTTGTCGCTGCGCTTCTCCACTGGGGCCGATTGGTTGACGGAGGGGCCCGTCGCAGCAGATACTGTTTAAAGCGCAGGGCGGTCACCGTTGCCTGGGCGATCCAGATCTGGCCTGCGGCCAATCTGTGCTTTTGGTACTAAAACCAAACGCAATTGGTTGCAAAACCAATCTGGGACTGTAGTTCAACCGGTTAGAGCACCGCCCTGTCACGGCGGAAGTTGCGGGTTCGAATCCCGTCAGTCCCGTCTAACCCCAATTGGAGTCACGCGACCATGGCGAACACTGGTTCGGTGCGTGTGCGTCTGGCTCCTAGCCCCACCGGCACCCTCCACATCGGCACCGCCCGCACGGCAGTGTTCAACTGGCTGTTTGCTAAGCGCCACGGCGGCCAGTTCCTCTTGCGCATCGAGGACACCGACCGGGAACGCAGCAAGCCTGAGTTCACCGCCAACATCCTCGAAGGTTTGCAATGGCTTGGGTTGGCCTGGGATGGGGAGCCAGTGGTCCAAAGCGAGCGCATTGGTGCCCACCGCGCCGCCATTGGCCAGCTGCTGGCATCTGGCCATGCCTACCGCTGCTATGCCAGTGAGGTCGAGCTGCAGGAGATGCGTGAGCGCCAGGCAGCAGAGAACAAGCCCCCCCGCTATGACAACCGTCATCGGGACCTGAGCGCCGCCCAGGAACAGGCCTACATCGACGAAGGACGCCAGGCCACGGTGCGCTTCCGCATCGACGATGGGGCCAGCATTGGCTGGATCGATTTGGTCCGCGGCCAGATGCGCTGGGTGGGCGCTGACCTCGGCGGCGACATGGTGATCGCCCGCCGGGCCCCGGCAGCCACGATCGGCGATCCCCTTTACAACCTGGTGGTGGTGGTTGATGACGCCGCCATGGCGATCAGCCACGTGATCCGTGGCGAAGACCACATCGCCAACACGGCTAAGCAAATCCTGCTGTACGAGGCCCTGGGCCTTGCCATGCCTGTGTTTGCCCACACCCCCCTGATCCTCAACAAAGAAGGCAAGAAGCTCTCCAAACGCGATGGGGTTACCTCCGTGGCTGATTTCCGCGCCCAGGGCTACGGCGCCGCTGCCCTGGCCAATTACATGACGTTGCTGGGTTGGTCGCCGCCGGAGGGTATGGGAGAGCGCTTCTCCCTGGCCGAGGCCGCCGCCGTCTTTGATTTCGATCGGGTCAACAAGGCAGGGGCCCGTTTCGACTGGGACAAGCTCAACTGGTTGAACGGCCAGGTGCTCCATGACCTGGAGCCAGGGCAGTTGCTAGAGCAGTTACGGCCCCTCTGGGCTGGCGAGGGCTGGCTGGATCAGGACAACGAGGCCAACGAGGACCAACTTTGGCGGGAGTCGCTCTGCGCCCTGATCGGTCCTTCCCTGGTCACCCTGCGCGATGGCATTGACCAGGCCCTGCCCTTCTTCCGCCGGCCCGAGCTCAGCGAAGCTGCCCTGGTCCAGCTCCAGGCTCCTGGGGCCCGAGCAGCTCTGCAAGCCCTGTTGGAGCTCCTCGTTGAAGGGCCCTTGACCTTGGAGCAGGCTCAGGATCTGTTGGCCCAGGCGGTGGTGGCGGCCGGGGTCAAAAAAGGAGTGCTGATGAAAACCTTGCGGGCTGCCTTGCTTGGCAGTCTCCAAGGCCCCGACCTGCTCAGCAGCTGGCTGTTGCTCCAACCCAGTGGCGAGGCCGCCGCACGCATCCGCCGCAGCCTTTGAATGGCTAGGGCCCCTAGGGGCCTGGTGCGGGCGATTCCATGGGGGGTGCTGCTGGTTCTGGCTGAATCACGAGGCCAAGACGGCGGGCCAAACTCGGGGCCGTGAAGCCCTGCAGACCCACGCCGCCCAGCCCGAGGGGGCTCAGTTCCGCCCAGCAGGCCCAGCACTCCGCGCACCACCACCAGCTGCACGACGGTGCGTTGCAGATCCCGGCCGGCCAGGCGCAGGTTTAGACCACCATCGAAAAGGACCAGGCTGACCAGCAGGCCCACCAGGGGTTGCNGGCCCCGCCCCAGGCTTTCGGGCTCGACCAGGTTGAAGCCAGCCTTGCCGATCACTAGGCCGANCGNGAGCAGCAGCACNACNGCCGGCAGGCCCGTGAGCCGGGCGATTAACTGGGCCAGGGAGCCGGCAAAAAAGGACTCACCCCAGAGCAGCTCAAGGCGATTCAAAGGGGCTGCTGCGGGGAGTCATTCGTCGAAGGAGGTGAACTGGGGTTCAACCCGGATCCCCACCACGCCACTGGGGCGGACCACCAGGTATTCACCCTGCAAATCATGGATCGGCACGTTCACGAAGGCCTCGGCCGGACCGGCATTCAGCACATCGCCGTACCATTTTTGAAAGGAGGCCAGGTCGGCAAAATTGATCACTTGATGGTGACCGCCGGCAAGGAGCAGGTGAATGGCGTAATGGTTGGGCGTACGGGCCATCGGTTTTGACGCCTGCAAGGTTCGCTTCTCCAGGATATGGACGGGGTTTGCCCCTCTGCCAATCTGGGGCGGTTCCGGTAGCAAGCCATGACAGCACAAGGCATGCGCCCGAACGAGCAAACCCCTGGCCCTAGCGCCGTAGCCGACCCGGGTGCCGCCGCTCCCCTGCTGCTGTTAGTGGACGGCCATAGCTTGGCCTTTCGCAGCTTCTATGCCTTTGCCAAGGGGGGCGAGGGTGGTCTGAGCACCAAGGAGGGCGTGCCCACTTCGGTGACCTACGGCTTCCTCAAGGCCCTGCTCGACAACTGCAAGGGCCTGGCCCCCCAGGGGGTGGTGATCGCCTTCGACACGGCCCAGCCCACCTTCCGCCACGAGGCTGACAGCACCTATAAGGCCCACCGTGATCAGGCGCCAGAGCACTTCTTTGCCGATCTAGCCAACCTGCAGCAGATCCTCGAAACCTGCCTCGATCTGCCCCTCTGCATGGCCCCGGGCTATGAGGCCGACGACGTCCTCGGCACCCTGGCCAATCGGGCAGCGGCTGCGGGCTGGCGGGTGCGCATCCTTTCGGGCGACCGCGACCTCTTCCAATTGGTGGATGACGGCCGCGACATCTCGGTTTTGTATATGGGCGGCGGGCCCTACGCCAAAAGCAGTGGGCCGTTGGAAATCAAACGCGAAGGCGTGATTGCCAAATTGGGCGTGACCCCCGAGGAGGTGGTGGATCTCAAGGCCCTCACCGGCGATAGCTCCGACAACATCCCCGGGGTGAAGGGGGTGGGGCCGAAAACGGCGATCAACCTGCTCAAGGAGAACGGCGACCTCGATGGCGTCTATGCCGCCCTCGAGGGCTTAGGCGAGAAAGACAGCAAGGGGGCCCTCAAGGGCGCCCTCAAGGCCAAACTCAGCGCCGATCGTGAGAGCGCCTATCGCTCGCGCATGTTGGCCGAGATCTTGATCGACATCCCCCTGCCGAGCGAGCCGCGGTTGGTTCTGGGGGCGGTGAATGCCACCAGCCTGGCGGCAAGCCTGGAGGATCTGGAGTTGTTCAGCCTGGTGAAGCAGGTGGGCAATTTTGCGCGGATTTTTTCGGCAGAGCCGCCGCCAGAGGTGGGCGTGGGGTCCAGTCCGGCAGGGTCTGGGGTGAAGCCGGCTGAACTGGCCGGCGAAGGCAGCAAGGCCCCGCAGCAGCAGGCCCAGCCCATCAACGAGCCGGGCCAGCTGCCCCCCCTGGCTCCCCAATTGATCGGCTCCGAGGGCGAGCTGCACGCCTTGGTGGAGCGGCTGCTGGCGTGCACTGATCCAGCTCGCCCCATTGCCCTCGACACCGAAACCACCGCCCTCAATCCCTTCCAGGCGGAGCTGGTGGGGATCGGCCTTTGTTGGGGCGAGGGGTTGGCCGACCTGGCCTACATCCCGATCGGCCACCATCCGCCCGCCGCCGCCGACCTGCTCAGCGCGCCACCGCCGGCCCCGCCCCAGCTGCCCTTAGAGCAAGTGTTGGCGGCCCTGGCCCCCTGGCTAGCCAGTGCCCAGCACCCCAAAACCCTCCAAAACGCCAAATACGACCGGCTGGTGCTGATGCGCCATGGCCTGCCCTTGGGCGGCGTGGTGATGGACACCCTGTTGGCGGACTACCTGCGCGATGCCAATGCCAAACATGGCCTCGACGCCCTGGCCGAGCGCAACTTCGGCTTTAGTCCCACCGGTTTTACTGAGCTGGTGCCGAAGGGGTCGACCTTTGCCTCGGTGCCGATTGGGGTGGCCGCCTCCTATTGCGGCATGGACGTGCACCTCACCTGGCGGCTGACGGGGCAGATCCGCCAGCAACTTGTCGACCTGGGCCCGGCCCTACCCGCCTTGCTGGACGGGGTGGAGTTGCCCCTAGAGCCCGTGCTGGCCCTGATGGAGGCCACCGGTATCCGCATTGACACGGCCTACCTGGCGGAGCTCTCAATCGAGCTGGCCACCACCTTGGCGCGGCTGGAATTGGACGCCCGCGCCGCCGCTGGCGTGGACTTCAACCTGGCCTCGCCCAAGCAGCTGGGTGAGCTGCTGTTTGACCAGCTCGGCCTGGATCGCAAGAAATCGCGCAAAACCAAGACCGGCTGGAGCACCGATGCGGCCGTGCTGGAAAAACTGGAGGACGCCCATCCGGTGGTGCCCCTGGTGCTGGAACATCGCACCCTCAGCAAGCTCAAGAGCACCTATGTGGATGCCTTGCCGGCCCTGATGGAGCCGGAAACGGGCCGGGTTCATACCGATTTCAACCAGGCGGTTACCGCCACCGGACGCCTATCGAGCAGCAACCCCAACCTGCAGAACATTCCGATCCGCACGGAATTCTCCCGGCGGATTCGCAAGGCCTTTTTGCCCCAGGATGGCTGGCAGCTGATCAGTGCCGACTACAGCCAGATTGAGCTGCGCATCCTCACCCACCTTTCGGGTGAACCGGTGTTGGTGGAGGCCTACCAGGCCGGTGACGATGTGCACGCCCTTACGGCCCGCTTGCTACTCGAAAAAGATGAGGTGAGCGCCGATGAGCGCCGGCTCGGCAAAACGATCAATTTCGGCGTGATCTATGGCATGGGAGCCCAGCGCTTTGCCCGCGAAACCGGCGTTAGCCAGGCCCAGGCCAAAGAGTTTCTGACTAAGTACAAGCAGCGCTATCCCCGGGTGTTCTCCTTCCTGGAATTACAGGAGCGTCTCGCCCTCAGCCGGGGCTACGTGGAAACGATCCTGGGCCGGCGCCGGCCCTTTGCCTTTGATCCCAATGGTCTGGGTCGCCTGCTGGGCAAGGATCCCCTGGAAATCGATCTGGAAGTGGCCCGCCGGGCCGGCCTGGAGGCCCAGCAACTGAGGGCAGCCGCCAATGCACCGATTCAGGGCTCCAGCGCCGACATCATCAAACTGGCCATGGTCCAGCTGCACCGGGAGCTGGCCGCAGCCCACTTGCCAGCCCGGTTGTTATTGCAGGTGCACGACGAACTGGTGCTGGAGGCGGCCCCAGAAGCGCTTGATGCGGTCTTAGAAATCACGCGCCGCACCATGGAAACGGCGGTAGAGCTCTCCGTACCCTTAAGGGTGGAAACGGGGGTGGGTCCCAACTGGATGGAGGCTAAATAGGGCTTTCGCCTTTTTGGGCAGCCGATAGGCTTGCCATTGCGAGGGGCGAATCTCAAGCCGTCGAGGTGGAACCCATCCACTCAATTTTGCCATGGTCGAAGGTATAGCAGGCCGGTTCGATTACCAAGGCACCACTGTTGACGCGATCCTGCACCAGCTGGCTGCTGCCTATTAATTGTTGGGCTGTCAAGACGGGATGGCGGCGCACGGCGACGTCTGGATCGAGGGGAACGGCCCCTTTGACTAGCCCCTGACGGATATGCAACACCAGCTGGCTGAGGCTTGGGCTGAGGCTCACATGGTCGGCGCAGGCTGCCGCAACGGCGCCACATCCCTGGTGACCCAGAACAACCAGCAGGCTGATATTTAAGGCTTCTAAGCCATATTCGATCGAAGCCAGGCTCCCTTCGGTGCAGGCATTGCCGGCATTACGAATCACAAACAAGTCGCCAAAGCCCACATCAAAAAGCAGCTCAATCGGCACCCTGGAATCCGAGCAGCTCAGCACCATTGCCATGGGGTGTTGGCCAGTGGCAAGACGATTCAGCCGTTGTTGACTGCTATGGGGATGTTTTGAGATTGCTTTAACAAAGCGATCATGGCCTGCCTTTAATTCCCTGAGGGTTTCCGATGCTGTGAATATGGATTGGGTCAACAGATGATTCCCGAATCAATAGATGGTGGGTTAATGGCTAGTCTAGCGCCAATAGGTGACATCTGATGCGTAAGTATTGTTGTCCTATGGGTTGGGATGGTTAGATTGATAATATTGTTTGTTCGAGAACAGTGGGTTGGGACCAAGCCTTTGAGATGGACTGGTTTTTCTGGAAAGCTCCGACCGATAAGCCTTGACCTAGGGCAATGTCCTAGAAGTTCGTCCTTCAAATGCGCAAGTCCGAACCCTATGCCGACTTCAACCCCAAATCTGACTGTGGGGTTGATCGGTTGCGGCAAGATTTTCAATAAGAGTTTAGATCATGTTGATCAAGCTAGATGTATTATCAACAAGCCAAACCCCATTGCCTGGCGTTAGATTAACTTTGTCGAGACGGGCGATTAATTCGTCTGCCGCATTGAATCTTGAGTCGCCATTGCCCAGATAGAAGTAAGTCGCGTTGGCGGAGCTGTCGTAGCTGTATAGGTATTGGAGTCCTGCTTTTAGCTGAAGCTTGTCTCCATCGCCAATGCTGAAGTCTTTGATAATGCCGTAATCATATGTACCCTGCGACCTTGCATTTTTATCGTTGTAGAACACCCCCCGTCCATCTGCTAATACAAAGATGTCAGCACCAGCCAGGCCCGTGAGTGTATCGATTTGGCCTTTTCCAATGTTTATGCTTGACTTTGCAATTCCGGAAATGGTGTCATTGCCAATACTGCCAGTAAGCACATCATTTCCATTGGTGCCCCAGATGGTTTGCCCGCTGGGAGGAAGTGGTGTTAGTGAACTATCAAGAATCGAAAGGCTAGCCGTGGTGGCAATTTGAGCTGTGCGACCGCTATCTGAGTAGAACTTGATTTGGAGATTTTCCGTGCCCTCTGTTTTCAGATCGTTAGTGATCGTTAGATTAAATGTTAGGGCACCATTGGTTATTGTTGCAGAGCCATTCAGAGTTGCGCTAGAAAAATCCGCGGAGTCGATACCATTGCCTGATACAGCCCAGTAAAGGGTGGTGCCATCTACAACGTTAGTTGTGGTGACGGATGTGGTGATGGTTTGCCCTTCGCTGAAGGTGGTGCCGTTGGTTCCGATCGTGTAGGTGGGAGCGCCCGGCGTCGTTCCAATGGTTTTGTTGAGATAATTGATTGCCACTGTGAGATCCAGTTGGTCTCCAGTAAGGGTTTTGCCAGCCAATGCCCCGTTGGCAGTGCCATCCAGTAGGGCGGCTTTGAGTTGGGCCGCTGTGGCGGTAGGAAATAGGGTCGCCAGCAGGGCCGCAGCACCCGTTACATGGGGTGCCGCCATTGAAGTGCCGCTGAAGGTTCCATAGCTACCGTTGAGGAGTGTGGAATAAATTCCAGAGCCTGGAGCACCAAGATCGACCCAGGAGGAGCCATAGTTTGAATAGCTTGCAAGGCCTCCTGTTGATGTGAGGGCAGCAACGGAAATGACATTGTTTTGGGTATAGGCCGCCGGATAGCTTTGCGCGCTCGTGCTGCTATTGCCAGCAGCGGCTATAAACAGTAGGCCTGCCTGCTCAGCCCTGCTAATGGCAGCACTCATCCCTGTGCTGGCGCCTCCTCCACCCCAGGAATTGTTGGTGGCAACAAAATTGTCAGGACCATTCAGGCCGCGAGTTTTTAAATCCGTGAAATAGTCTGTCGCTTTGATTGCATTTGATCCGTATCCACTCCCATTGGCATCAAGGAAGCGAAGCCCAGCCATTTGCACTTGATAGTTGACGCCGGCAACGCCTAGGCCGTTGTTGCCCATGGCGCCAATGGTGCCGGACACGTGTGTGCCGTGACCGTTTAAATCCAGCGGGTCATTGTCGTTATCTACAAAGTCCCAGCCGATCAGGTCATCGATATAGCCATTGCTATCAAAATCAATTCCGTCTTCCCAGCCTGATCGACTGTCTAGTAAATCTCCGGCATCGATGTAGCCATTGGTGTTATAATCATTAAGATTTAATTGAATATTGGCGGTGCCGTTCCAATTTTTAGCGCTATTTAAATCCCAGAAGGTGATAAGCCCGTCTGAGTCATTGTCTATAATTGATGTAAACCATGATAGGTTTCTGATCTCGCCCTGGTTTAAGAAGACGTTTTTGTAGAGATCTTTGTGGGTGTAGTCGATGCCAGAATCAATAACGCCAACAACGTTTTTGATTGAACCTGTGCTGATGTTCCAGGCTTGATCAGCCTTGATTCCAGCTCCACTGCTCATCATGCCCCAAAGACTGCCTGTGCCTGGATCGTTAGGGACAAATTGAATGGCTACCTGTTGATCAACTTCAGCAAAGATTACGCCAGATTGTTCGGTGTAATCGGCAATAATGGCTTCGGCGCTAGATGTACTTGGGACCTTTAATACATCTATGGGACCCTCCCCGCTCGCCTTCATGGGCTCGGTGAGGATCGTTCTGATCGGCTCGCCACCCAGCGCTTGGTGGACTTCGCTCCGACGCGCCCTTGTGGTTCCAGGTGCCCACTGAATCAAGACTTGATCAGAGCCGCGGCTCGCTTGGCATTGGTTTGCTTCGTCGAGGAGGCCGGCCAATACCGTTTTTTGCCTGGCTTTTGGGGTGGGGATGGACATTGGGCTATGGGGTAATGCATCACCATAGAAGCTCTTTCCAAATTTGACTGGCAGCCAGCGAACTTCGCCCTTTAGT
>JGI25920J50251_10000681_pt1 | contig 11847 bp, 13 predicted proteins | sample LauGreBMM110DCMD_2_FD_50251 | JGI IMG/M metagenome (IMG submission 50251) | reverse complement strand
AATAATTTTTGTCTGAGCTTGTGCAAACAAAAAATTCTGGAGAAGTATAAGCGAAATAATAATGTTCCTTGTCATGATGATGCTGTTTATAATTGTGCCTAGCTCATAAATATACGCACTTTCTTACCCCTTATAAAATCAAAAAATCAACCGTAACACCATACTATTTAATAACATACATATTTATGCAACCTCCCCAGCCTTTTTACCAACCTCTGGTTGGCGGCTGGTAAATTCAACTCTTCAAATCACTCCCATCTCTTTTCCCACCTTTACAAATGCAGCAATCGCGGTATCAAGGTGCTCTCTATCATGAGCAGCACTCAATTGAACACGAATCCGGGCCTTGCCTTTGGCAACCACTAGGAAAAAGAATCCGATTACATAAATCCCTTCTTCGAGTAATTTAGCGGCCATCTCTTGCGCTACAGTGGCTTCATAGAGCATGATGGGAACGATGGGATGAACACCGGGTTTGATGTCGAACCCCGCCTTGGTCATTTCGTTTCTGAAATACATGGTGTTTTCTTCAAGTTTATCTCGTAGTGCAGTAGTTTCGCTGAGCAAATCAAGAACAGCTATTGATCCGCCGACAATGCTGGTGGCAGTAAGTCTTTCATTCCGTATATAGTCAGTTTCAAAATTTCGTAACCCACAAAATTGTCCACGAGCACAAAACTTTATTAACTAATAAAACTGTCTAAATGCGCAACAGTCCATTTGCTTCAAAACTAAAAGACTTTGCATTATTTAATGGATGTACAAAAATTGTGATTGAAAAAGCGGATAAGGAGTGGAAGAAGAAGGTGCTGCCAGATATTGGGAAAAACGGATAAATAATTGTCGAACCATTTCGATAAAGTTATTCTTCAATGTGNAATGGATTTAAAATTTGATTATATTTAACTTTCTCATATGTATAAATGTTGTGAAAGCAATTGAGGTAACGTTTAAATAATCATTAATTCAGCATCAAAAAATATGTTTAAAGCGTCCGGATTGCTTAAAGATTATTGGTATGCTATTGCCGTTTCCAAAGAGTTAGTTTTTCAAAAACTGGTAAAGCGTCAGGTATTCGAGATTCCGATTGTTGTTTGGAAATCAAAAAATAATACCTTAACAGCATTGTTGGACAGGTGCTGCCACCGCAATGCCCCGTTAAGTGAAGGGAAAATTATAAATGATTGTATCGTATGCCCTTACCATGGCTGGACCTATGATAAAGAAGGGCGCTGTGTCAAAATCCCTTCAGAAGGGCCCAATGTAGAAAAACTACCCAACCAAAAAGTGGAAAGTTTCCCCGTTCTGGAACAAGATGGATTGATTTGGGTTTGGATGGGAAGAAACGTACCACCCGATAAAGAGCCTTTTCCAATGCCAATAATCAAAAAAAAAGGCTGGAGTAGTTATTACATGATTACAAAATTCAATAATAATGTAACGGATCTCGTGGAAAATTTCATGGACGTTCCACATACCGTTTATGTACATAAAGGTTGGTTCAGGGACCAGAAAACATTACGTGTGCCAATGTATGTGGAAAGGACAGAAGACAGCGTACTGGTAACCTATGATCAAAAGGATGATTCGATAGGAGCATTCAACAGGATGATTAATCCCAAAAGATTACCGATGGTACACACGGATAAATTTTACATGCCAAACGTAACCAGGGTGGATTATGTTTTTGGAGAAGAGGAAAGAGGATTTATCATAACGAGCACCTGCACTCCTCTTGCGCCTTTCGAAACATGTGTTTATACGTTAATTTCGTATAAATTTGGATGGTTGAACATACTTGCGAAATTGTTTCTTCCTTGGTACACAAGAAGGGTAATTGATCAAGATGTGTGGATCATGGATGTACATGGAAAAAACATTAAAACGTTCCAAGAAACAAGTTATAATTCTACACAGGCTGATACATTGCATCTTTATATAGAATCACTGAGAAATTGGGCTGAATCCGGTGGAGAGAAATCAAAACCTAAACCAATCAGGAAAGAAGCTGAATTTTGGGTTTAGTGCATAGACCTGTCAGGTTTTAAAAACCTGACAGGTCTGAATTTAGGAAATTTATCTTAATCTGTTTCGTGAACTACCCCACCGCAAGAGGATGGGGCATCAAAAAACCTCTCACACAGGCGAAAATTGAACCGACACAAGTGTCGGGGTATTAAACCAAAAAGAGAATAAATAAATCGTTTTAATATGTTGTTAAATTATAACCTAAAATATATCCACGAGTTAGATGCTGCCTTGATTGAACGCCTGTTTGTTTTGATGGACCAAAACTATAATTGCGTTTCTTTTGTAGCATTCACCAATGATCTTGCAAACAAGCAACTCATTGGGTTGTTAAAAGATGAGACAGGCGAAATTCAAGGCTTTACAACCTTTGCGATTAATCCCTGCAATACAGGTACGGCCGAATATAATATTTTGTTCTCGGGTGATACTATTATTGCTCCTGCATTCTGGGGAACACAGGAATTAGCAAAGGGGTGGTGCAAAACAGTGGGAGGGCTAATAGCGGGTTCTCCTCAAAAAAAATGGTACTGGTTTCTACTGTCTAAAGGGCATCGCACCTATATGTATTTACCCTTGTTTTTCGAAAAATATTACCCTGCTTTTGATAAAAATGTAGAGGATGATTTGTTTCCCATTGTCAATAGTTGTGCAGATGCCATGTATGGCTCATCCTGGAAACCACAAGACGGTGTTATACGTTTTGAAGAGAGTCATGGAGAGTTGAAAGATGAATTTTCTAAAACAACAAAAAAAAACAAACACACACAATTTTTTTTGGAAAGGAATCCTCACTTTTATAAAGGAGATGAATTAACTTGCATGGCCGACCTTTCAGTGGATAATTTTAAAAGATTCACCCAAAATGCCGTTTTAGAAGGGGCACAACATCTAATTTTTATATAAGATGATTAGCGCTAAAATTGCAAACAAAATATGGATTGCCTCGCAATTAAGGGATTCACACTCGTTCCATGAAAACTGCTTTCATTTGCAAGCTGCGCAAAGCCAAAAACTAAAAAATTACATAAATTCTAACAGTGCTACTCAGTTTGGAAAGCAATTTAAATTCCATTCCATCAACAGTTATTCTGATTTTCAGAAATTGGTCCCAATCCATGAATGGGAGGATATAGAACCTTGGGTATCGTTAATTAAAAAAGGTGACCAAAACATTCTTACAAAACAACATGTTGAATTGTTTGAGGAAACATCCGGAACCTCCTCTTTTTTAAAACTAATCCCCTATACGGCAACTTTAAAAAAAGAGATCCAACAAGGAGTAGGAGCTTGGATGGTTGCACTTTTCAAAAATAACAGGGCTGCCTTTGAAGGGTCTGCCTATTGGTCAATTTCACCGCCCTTGAAAAAAAAGGAAAATACAATTGGCGGCATTCCCATTGGAATTGAGGATGACAAAGATTATTTTAACCATGTAACAAAATTTTTATTAAATAAAATTATAGCTGTCCCTTCAGAAATTAAATCTGAAACCAACGTTGATTTATTTTATTCCCGAACGTTTGAACACCTATTGTTAAAAGAAGATCTTTCTTTTATTTCAGTTTGGAGTCCTACTTTTTTTTTACAAATGGACAATTTTATGAAGCATCATAAAACTGAATTATTAGAAATTCTGATTAAAAAAAAAGGCAATAAAAACAAACGAATTCAATTTCTGAAGGAACGATTATCTTCCGATTTTTCGTGGAAAGACATCTGGCCCCAATTAAATGTGCTTAGCTGCTGGACTGACGCGCAATCCGCTCTTTGGATTGATAACGTTAAGGAAGTTGCAGGCGCAGTTTATATTCAAGGGAAAGGGTTGCTTTCCACCGAAGGCATCAGCTCTATTCCTATTCTCAAAGATAGATCACCCGTATTGAGTGTAAACTCACATTTTTATGAATTCAGGGATACGGATTCCAATGAAATTTTTTTGGCTCAGCAACTGAAAAAAAATGCCGTGTACGAAATAATTCTCACCACCGGAGGAGGCCTTTATCGTTATGCCTCTGCTGATTTGATCGAGGTTGATGGATTTCATGGTGATGCACCCTCATTTAAATTTTTAGGTAGGAAAAACAATCAATCCGATTTAGTTGGTGAAAAACTTTCTGAAGTACACGTTGTAAAGGCTGTTCTTGCTGCTTTTGATAGCCTTTTGAGTAAAATAGAACTCGCTTTTGTATATCCTGTTATGAGTAATCAAAACAAACTGCATTATGGGCTTTATATTGAATCAAAAGAGGGTCAACAGCCTGAAATTAACAACAACCTTTTGCGGGTAACCTCGAAAGTTGAAAGCATACTAATGGAAAACCCTTATTACAAAACAGCTTTAGACCTTAAACAGCTAAGTTCAATGGAAGGACATCTACTGGAACCGGGTTTTAAAGAAAAATATAAAGATTACCTGCATACACATTTCAATATTAAAGATGGAAATATTAAAATACCAGTTTTATTTAAAAAAGAAAGTTTAAAAACAATACTTGCTGTTTAAAAAATGTCAGGGATAATAATTGAAAAAGCGACAGAAAACGATAACATTGGCATTTGCAGGTTATGTGAGATCCCCATGGCTGGAGTAATTTCTCTGGTAATGGAAAGGGCGCCCGATTATTTTGCAGGTGCAAAAATACAAAATCAGCAAGTTGCGGTATACGTGTGTAAAAAGGTTGCCGACAATACGGTTATTGGGCTGTTTAGTATTGGGAAAAGAAATGTTTTTCTTAATGGTACGCCAACTTGGGTTTATTATTTTTCTGATTTACGTATACACCCTGATTTCCAAAAATCATCATTGCTGATTCGCATGAGTAAATTTATCAAGGAGCATAAAATCGTTGAAGAAAATGAACTAGCCCATACAGTTGTATTTTCAGAAAACAAAACTATGACCGACCTCATAGCCAGAGGAAACGATGAATTGCTGAAAAAACTTTCTCTGCCGAAGTATGCCATTTATGGTAAATATTGTTCTTACATGATTTCTCTTACAAAAAGGAGAAAGAAGAGAATGACTACTCTACTTATCCGTAAAGCGAATATAAACGATGTAAATAAGATGCAGCTTTTTTTTAATGACGAAGCTTCTAAAAAACAATGGTATCCCTGTTATGAATTCAGTAAATTAACAGCAGATTATTACCAGGATATAGATATAGAGGATTTTTACCTGGCATTTAATGGTAAGGATTTGGTAGGCATTACCGGAACCTGGGATCAGAAAAATTTCAAACAAACAAAAGTGTTTAGTTATTCCCCGATGCTAAAAAAGCTAAGGCCAGCTATTAATTCCCTGTCTGCAATTACAGGAGGGTTTAAATTACCTCCTGAAGGTGAAAAATTAAATTATTTTACATTGCATTCCACCGTAACTAAAAATAACCAAGCGGATATTTTTTGCGATTTAGTAGAACAAATTTACAGGGATAATTATAGAAAATCGTATGACTATTTTTTATGTGGACTTGACAAAGAAGACCCTCTTAACATCGCTTTCGATAATTTTAAAACAAAGAAAATAATACGTGGAAATTTTTATTTGGTATCTTTCCATCTCGACAACCAACCTTTTAATCCAAGCTCCAAGGCTTATTACTTGGAAGCTTCAAGAATATAATTTATATAAGCCACTAAAAATAAGTCTTTTCGATTATAATTTCTCCTTCAGGTAATGGTTTAGGTGGAATAAAAAGCCGCAGGTAACGATACCAGAGTGGCTGAGTTTCATTTTGGTTAGAAACCCGGTATAGCCGGTACCAAGGAATTTTCGGATTTCTGTGATGAGTAAGATTATAGTTGAAATTTAAAAAAAGAACCCTTATCCAGCCGGGTAATCTGAGGTTATAAGCCCCTTCTATCGGATGAATTGGTGTGCCAATATGATAAATCCATTGCAAAGATGACCAGCTAAAGCCAAATGCGGCATAACAAACTACAAGCACTTGCCAGTCCCAATGAAATAAATGAATTACACCATACCAAAAAAGAACTCCCAAAAGAAGCTCCAATCTCATAATATTCCATTTACGTATTTTAAAATCTACAAAAGTGCCAGAATAAGTATTGCCCTTTTTATACTTGCTCAACCACCTGCTGATTTGTAATGGGAAAAAAGGCAATAGGATAGAGGCAAGAAACGAGGAAAGCCAAAGTCCTCCGAGGATTGCAAAGTAATAAATAAATGTTTTTTTAATTGCCGATTCATCTGGGAAGATATATTCACCCATTTCAGGCCTCGACCTGTTCCTGTCGTGATGGCCCTGGTGATAAACTTCCGACATCGTAAAAGAAGCTCCAAATAGTGTAGAAACTAACCAGCCCATAAACCAGTTTACTTTTTTATTGTAATGTCCGTGACCATGGAAACATTCGTGCATCATCGAAAACACACCTTGCATCATCATGCAAAAAACAAACAATACCGGAATCTTTATCAACAATGAGTACTGCCCATGCAAAAGAGTGATAAGACCGGCCCAAACGAATAATTGGAATACAATAACAATAATATTAAAGTAGCTATATTTGCGATAAAGTAAATTGTAATCTTCTTTATTTTGATCCATGATTTTACAATAAAAAATGTTGAATGGACGCCTGAAGGCCGTTTAGATTATCCTATACATTACCCCAAAACTCCTCCGCTAATTGAAAGTAAGAAAAATATTTCAACAATGTTTGTTGATACCTGGTATTTTTTAAAAAAGGCCACTGACAAAAAATCAACTATTGGCACAGATAACATTTGTATCGTGCTCGTAAAAGGATTGTTTGGTGATTTAATGCCGGGTAATTTCAATGCTACCTACAAGAATTTCAAGGCTCTTGGTTTAAATGTAATTAAAGCTAAAGCCAAGAAAGCTTCTGCAACTATTGAAGAGAATGCTTTCATGTTAAAAGTATCCATTGAAAAACAAGTTAAGGATTCAGCTACACAACTTGTTTTTTTAACGCATAGCAAGGGAGGCCTTGATACGCTTTGGGCGCTGCTTTCGTATCCGGAGCTTCATCAAAGAACCAAGGCTGTAGCCATTGTTCAATGCACAAGGGGATCATCGCCCATAATGGAAAGCGTTTTTAATAAAAAACACCATGCTACTCATATTTCTAAGATAAATTTTTACAAGGAACAACTAATGAATAGAACAATCTATTTTGCAGGTTACAAAGCGGGTTGCTTGGATATAACTTCTGAAAAGCTGAATAAGTATATCAGCACGATTGATAAACAAAAATTTAACTTCCCCATTATTTCCGTTGCTACATGGTCCATCACTCCCACATCCTGGCTTGATTCGTATCATGAAAGACTAAAACAAATAAAGCCTGGATGTGCGCACGATGGCCAGTTTTATATTGAAGATCAGCTATGGCCTTCGTTTGAACAAATCATATTAGGAAATATTGATCACGCGCAACCAGCAATGGGGGGAAATGGTTTTGATGATGCCAATTTTTGGCACACTATATTACACTTGTTCTTCAAGGATAGGGGTTCTCTCCCTGATTAATTTATTTTTCACGCGGATATAGATTCGGATGATTTTTCAAATACCAGTTCCTGAGCTTTGGTAATTGATACCATGCTACTTGCGGGTGAAGGTGATGTACAATATGATATCCAATATTGCGTGGAGCAAGAAAAAACTGCAAAACTCCTCCAAGGTTATGGTCAACCGTGGTTTTAACAATAGTTTCCATTTTCCTATCATTTACTTCTACAAGATGGTGTTCTTTTGCAACCCGATACCCTGAAACCAAGCCGGTAATTGCAATTGGAAATAAATAACAAAATAAAATAATCTTCACGCTAAAGAAAACAAACAAAATCGAAAAAACGAAGAAATAAAATAATAACTGGAATTGATCTTCTTTGGCACATTGGATAACTTCTTTGCTTTCGGTTAAATCTAATCCTGATTTATCTTGCAAAAAAATACGAGCATAATTTTTTCTCATTGCCGGAATGTAAAAGGCTAAGCTACCATACAAACCTCTAATTGTCCAGAAAGGAATTAATATTGAATACTTCAAAAAAACAAGACAGGTGATAATTGGGTTATTGCTTGGCGAACGTTTGAAATAAGGATCCGTAACCATGCAGCTGTCCTTGTGATGGCGAAGGTGGTGATATCTCATCGCATTTAACGTAGATGCAATGGGGTAACCTGTCATTATTTCAAGTAGTCTTATTTTTGCCGTTTTATTTTTCAATGGCATGTGTACAACGTCATGCAAAATAACACCAAATGAATGAAAACGGCTCGCGATAATCAAAGAAATAAAAACACATGACCATACAGGTAAAAAGTAGATTGCTATCCAACAAGCAATAACAACTGACCAATCCATCAAGGCATGAATAATTAATTTATTGAGAGAAGGCTTGATCAACAAATCTTTTGGAGTGTCTAACCTAGAATGACGAATCGCATTTTCAAGCTCATCAACAATATGATATTCACCAATTATTATTTCCTTTTTCATGGTAATGAATAAATGAAATTGTCAATTTTATATTGTTTTTCCATCGTAGATATGCTGCCATAACTCCGAACCCGAACGTTGCTCAATTTCAGGGTAATAATCCGGCAATTTATCCCACGGAATCCCTGGTTTGTAATGGTGTTCCCTGTGGTAATTAATATTATATGGCCATATCGTAAGCTTTCCAAACAAGCTTGGTTTCCAGCTTCCTGAAGTGTTTTCTTTTACTTCCCCAGTATGTTCGGCAAATCTACGTATTTTTTGAAGCAGTTGAGTAAATGTATAAAGTGGTAATAGCCACAAAAGACACAATTGACCAAAAAGCCATGGTTGACCTGATAATAATAAAACTGCCCCTGTTCCAAATAACAAAACACGGTCAGTTTGAAAGTCTGACCGCTTGATCGATATGGTCTGTATGTCGAGTCCATTTTTAGTCATTGTCTTGCTGTGTCGTCTGTCTTTTTAGCATTGGTGGTAACGGTTTGCAGCTACAAGAAGTTGGCGATTTTCACTACAAATGTTCATACAAAGAACGAATGTTTGATTAACCACAAAACTGTCATACGAAGCACTGAACCTCCAATTTCTTGTAGGTGCTGTTATAGGCTGGCGTTTTTGTCTGTCGTGGGTTACAACCATTTTTATGTCGTCTGTTTGTGTCATTTGCGAGTGTTTTTTTGTCTGGCTTGTGTGTCGGTTGTTTTTTTTATTTGAAGCGTTGGCAATTTTTTAAAAACAATTTTTCTTTTGGGTCGGCTTTGCAAGCTCTATTAAAAACTTTGGTCGTGTTTTGGCTTGTGCAGTTTTTAATTGTGCTTGCAAATTACGTTGGCTTTTCATCTTACAAATGTAGCAAATGTTTTAATTTCAAACAAATATTTGTTTTGTATTAAAACAATGCTTATCTTTGTCCCGTTAAACAGTGAAACATAAATTGATATGAACATAAAATTGTCACAAAAGCAAATAGGCCAGAGGATAACCGAACTTCGTAAAATGAAAGGGTTGTCTCAAGAAAATTTGGCTAAAAGTGTCAAAATTTCCCGACCGTCTTTGGCTCAAATTGAGTTAGGAAACAGAAGCGTTGATATTCTTGAACTGCAAAAATTGTCTTTGATTTTAGAATTTTCATTGGACGATTTTATGTCTAAGGATTTCTCGGCAAGTCAAGATGTTGAAGGCAAGGAAGAAAAAAAGGCAAAGAAAAAAGAAGAGCGTATTTCTGTGCCAACACTACAAGTCAGCAAGTTCAAAAATGTCTTATTGTATATCCTTGAACGCTGTGCAGGTAAGCCAAATGTTGGAGAAACGGTTCTTTATAAGTTACTCTATTTCTCAGACTTCAATTATTATGAATTGTATGAGGAACATTTAACGGGTGCTAAATATCGCAAATTACCTTATGGACCAGTTCCGCAAAAATTAGATACAATCATTGGTCAAATGATTGAAAAAGGTCAGTTGCAAAGAGTAAAAACAGAATATCACGGTTATCCTCAAACTCGTTATTTGCCTTTAGAAAAAGCTGATTTAACTGAATTAAGGGCAAGTGAAAAAGAAATCATTGACAGGGTTATAGATCAAATGAGTGATTGGTCTGCTGCTGCAATAAGCAACTATTCTCATAAGGATATGCCTTGGCTTGCTTCAAAAGAAGGAGAAGAAATAAATTATGAATTAGCTTTTTATAGAGATGCTCCTTTCTCTGTAAGAAACTATGGAGATGAAATTGAAGCACAATGACCTTTTACGAATTAACCGAATTTAAAAAGGATTTGAAGAACCTTTTAAAAAAANATAGAACGCTAAATGACGATTTAGACGTGGTTAAACAAGTGTTAGAAGTTACACCCGATGAACGACCACCGTTTAGTTTTCGTATTGATAATTTGGGTTTAGAAACGTGTATAATCAAGGTTAAGAAAATTGCTTGTAAGGCATTAAAAGGAAGAGGAGTAAATTCAGGATTGAGATTAATTTATGCTCACTTCCCTGACGAACAAAAAATTACATTCATTGAATTGTATCATAAAAACGACAAGGAAAATGAAGACAAGAAAAGAATAACGGATAATTTTAAATAGGTAAACAATGACAAAAGGTAAAAATCAATACGTTGTGCCGACCAAAGATGGTCAAGGAATACAACTTCAAGATAGTTACGGAACAAACAAAAAAGNAATCAAGGACATAAACAAATCATTCAAAGACCTTGAAAATACATTTAAAAACTTAGGAAGATGAGAACATACGAATTACACAACAACAGAGTTGAAATTGTAAACAACAACGGTAGTGTTTTCACTATTTTCAACTACTTCAACCCCCCAGCCTTTTTACCAACCTCTGGTTGGCGGCTGGTAAATTCAACTCCTCAAATCACTCCCATTTCTTTCCCCACCTTCACAAATGCCGCTATCGCCTTATCAAGGTGCTCTCTATCATGAGCAGCACTCAATTGAACACGAATCCGGGCCTTGCCTTTGGCAACCACTGGGAAAAAGAATCCGATTACATAAATCCCTTCTTCGAGTAATTTAGCGGCCATCTCTTGCGCTACAGTGGCTTCATAGAGCATGATGGGAACAATGGGATGAACACCGGGTTTGATGTCGAACCCCGCCTTGGTCATTTCGTTTCTGAAGTACATGGTGTTTTCTTCAAGCTTGTCACGAAGGGAGGTTGTTTCACTCAAGAGGTCAAGCACGGCTATGGATCCGCCAACAATGCTAGGTGCCAATGTATTAGAAAATAGATAAGGCCTGCTGCGCTGGCGGAGCATTTCAATCACTTCTTTTCTACCACTGGTGAATCCGCCAGAAGCACCGCCCAGGGCTTTGCCCAGTGTACCGGTGATGATATCGATCTTGCCCACCACACCACAATGCTCATGGGTTCCGCGACCAGTCTTGCCCAGAAATCCTGAAGAATGACATTCATCAATCAAAATGGCTGCATCGTATTGTTCAGCCAATGCCACAATTTTATCGAGTTGGGCAATGGTACCATCCATGCTAAAGGAACCATCGGTTACAACAATGCGGTTCCGCAAGTGTGAAGATGCTTTTAGTTGCACTTCCAGGTCTGCCATGTCGTTGTGTTTGTAACGAAAGCGTTGTGCCTTGCACAAACGCACGCCATCAATGATGGACGCATGGTTCAATTCATCAGAGATGATGGCATCTTGTTCATGGAACAGGGGTTCAAAGACACCACCATTCGCATCAAATGCGGCCGCGTAAAGGATGGTATCTTCCGTTCCAAGAAAAGCAGAAATCTTTTGTTCCAGCTCCTTGTGAATATCCTGTGTTCCACAGA
>JGI25920J50251_10000678_pt1 | contig 11894 bp, 11 predicted proteins | sample LauGreBMM110DCMD_2_FD_50251 | JGI IMG/M metagenome (IMG submission 50251) | reverse complement strand
CCGCTCCGCCGTGATCTCGCCGGCCACCAGCGCAGCGTCGCGGGCGGCCCGAACCGCCAGCCCGCGGTCTCAAGGCTGCCCGCCGGACGACGACGCCGCGCTCTGCTTGGCGACCTTGGGCGGATCCCAGGTCACGTTGTACCAGCCGAGGAACATCTCTTCCCACGATTGCTCGCCCCAGTGGACGGTCTTCTTCGGATCGGGATTGGCGGGATTCCGCGGCGAGTTGTCGAAGCCGCCGGTCAACATCACCCAGGTGCCGGCCGGGATGCGCCTCGGCTTCTCAAGCGCGTAGGTGAGCTGCCAGTTGAAATCGTAGCGCGGCACCGAGGCGACCGTCTCGCGGCGTCCGTCGGGCAGGAGCAGCTCGAACTTCATCCAGCGGCCGCGGACGTGCATGTGCGGGGTCACGCTGTGGAGCGTCGCGTCGCGCGGGAAGCAATAGAGCCCCTGCGCCTGCGAATTTGGATCGCCCGGCTTGATCTCGAAGCCGTGGTGGACCACCGGCACGCTCTCGAACCGAGCCGCGGGTTTCTCCTTGAGCAGGTAGAGGCCGATCTCGGTGGAATCGGTCTGGGCCACGCCGCTGGTCGTGTAGTGCAGCTCCAGATCGAACTTGGCGTCCTTGGGAAGGAACTTGCCGCCGCCCTGCGGGAACCAGTCCTGGGTCGCCCCCGGAGCCCAGCCGACGTACATCTCGGACTGGCCGAGGTTGTCCTTCTCGCCACCTTCCTTGAGCCGGGCGATGGCGTGGTGGAGCACCTTCTTGTTGCCCGGTCTGACGTAGATGGCTCCGACCCAGCCTTCGTTGGTGTTGCCGGCGCGGACCTCGATGTGGCGGTACCCGAGCGTGCCGGTGGCCGGGATCTGCTCCGGCTGCGACAACCGGAGCACGATGTCGGGCTGTCCGAGCGGCCATTCTCCGGCCGGCGGGACCTTGAGCGAGCCGAGCGGGTCTTCGCCATCGGCCTCGCCGCGCGGCGCGCCTTGCGCCACCCAACGCAACAGCGTCCGGGTCTGCGCGACGGAGAGCGAGGCGTCGTTGGTGAACTTGCCGAAGTGGGGATCGGCATCCCACGGCGGCATGCGGCGCGTGAGCAGGACCTCCTCGATCATCGAGGCCATGCCCTTGACCTTCTTGTGGCTGGTCATCGACCACGGCCCGATGTTGCCGGGGCTGTGGCAGGACACGCACTTGTCGACCAAGATGGGCACGACGTCCTTCACGTAGGAGACCGGCGCGGCGTCGGGACCTTCGCCGCCGTCGAGGTGGATGACGCAGCCGCGGGCGGCGGTCTTGGCCTGGGTCACGGGCTTCCCGTCGAGGAACTGGTCGAGCGCTGTCTCGAGATAACGCTCCGTCGGCTCGGGCTTCTGCGAACCCTCGACGAGCTGGTCGTCGATCGCGCCGCGGTAGAAGACGGTCCAGTCCTTCGTGCTGATGGCGACCACCTCGGCCGTGCGCTTCACGCCGAGATGCCGCACGACGCCCTGGGCATCGTCCTTGAGCACCGGCATGTGCCCGAGGCCCAGCTCGCGGGATTCGCGGGCCATCGACTTGGCGTCGTCGGCCGGGCTCGTGTTGACGAGCAGCAGCTGCACGCCGCGATGGCCGAAGCGATCTTGGAGCGCCCGGAGCTTCGGTGCGCTCTGCCGCGCGACCGGGCAACCGTTGGCGGTGAAGAAGAGGACCACTGCATCGCCTTGGGAACGCCGCAGTTCATGCATCCGTCCCCGCTGGTCGAGCATCGCGAAGTTGAGGACCTCCTCTGCCGCGGCCTGCGTGGAAGGCAGGACGGCGGAGAGGCAGAGGATCAAGGCAAGGAATCGGACGCACATCGGTTTCATCGGACAGCACGCGGTTTGGAAGCGTTCAGGACAGCCCAAAGGAGACGGACGTTGGCACAAGAAAAGCCGAGGGCAAGCGCGGGTGCGANCCGAAGCGGCGGACACTCGTAGCGCAGACTGGCCTTGAGTTCGTAGGGCAGGCTTTCGAGCCTGCCGGTTCCGGGGACTGTCAGTCCCCAGGACGGTGCGGACATCCCACGGCACCGGAACAGCCGGGCATTTCGGCGGACTGGAAAGTCCGCCGAACCGGCAGGCTGGAAAGCCTGCCCTACATCCGCCGACATCCGCCCACATCCGGCCTGAAGAAGGGTGCGACCCGAAGCAGCGGGGAACTACGGAACATCGCCCCATGCGCTTTCCTTCGCAGCGCCGCCACCCGCCTCCCCTCCATGACCACCGGCCAGATCGCCGCCATCACCCCCGCCAACTGGATCAGTCCGGCAAACAGGCCATCCCAGATCGCTGCATAAGTGTCATAGTCTTCACGCTATCACTCTTATGCATCCAGCAGGGGCTCGGCGTGACGCTTACACTACGCCGGGGCGTGAGGCGGTGTAGTGGTCGCTTCCGGCTGGAGACCTGGCGCAATTGATTCGGTTGGCCCCTCTCTCTGGCTCATGGCTGGAGAGGGGGATTGATCTGCGCCTGTTGGGTCGGAGATGGAGGATTCTCCTCAGCTCAGGGTAGGATGATGGCGGCCTTGGGGCTCAAAATACCTGGTGCGGTGCGGTTCAACTCACTTCGCCTCAAACTGGGCTGCCAGCCATTCGAGCGTGATGTTCTCTGCGATCACGTCGTGCGGGATGAGAAGGTATTTCCATGGTTTGCCGCCGTAGGTCTTGGCGTGGTCACTGGCCTGCTTGCACCACTTCATGGCTGCGTCGCGCTTGGACATGACGTCAACGGCGGTCAGTTCGGCACGGCTTTTCGGTTCCAGCATGTAGATGAAAGAATCCGTCTCGGCCACGAAATCGGGCTGGTATTCAGGATGGTCGGCGCCCGACTTGTAGTAGATCTGGAACTGGCCTTTCGCGGGTTTGAACCACTTCGTCGCCTCACGCTCCAGAATCACGGACAGCTTGCGCTCAGAGTCGGACTGGAACTTTTGCACCGGGTAAAGGCAGCGTTTGAACCCGCCGAAGAGATACTTGGCCATGTTGCTCTTGTCCGTAGGCGGCTGGCGGTAATCGAGCACCGGGTCCGATGCGGACGCGGTATAGGCGCTCGGCTTCAATTCGGAGAAACCCTTGCTGATTTTCACTTCGTAGCCGGTCGCCTTCTCCCAATAATGCTCCTGCATCTGGACGTGGACGAACTTGGCGATGTCCCTTTGGAAGGCTCCCAGCACCTTCCGCGCCTCGTGTTCGTCCTTGAGGTAGGTGCCGAGGTGTTTGACCACCTGGCTGGCCAAGTCGTAGAGCAGGTCGGCGTGGGCGTCGTAGGAAACATCGTCGAAATCAACGAGTCCGCTCACGACGTAATCCTCCAGCCGCAATTCCTCAATGCCGCCGGCCCCGGTGGAGATGACATCCACTTGATCTGTGCGCAGGTGCTTGGCCCAGAGGTCTTCCGACACCGGCGGATAGTTGAGCGTGTCCACCTTGAGCGTGAAGGCGTTGAATCCCGGAAGCCCCGTCTCCGCCCCCGGCGAAGCGAGCTGCACCCCGGCATGGATCAGGCACGCGACGTCCAGCCCGGTCAGAGGCTCGGCGATGCTCTCCACCTGATGACAGCGTTCGAGGTCCTGCAATCGGAGGCCATGCTGCCCGAGCAGCGCGGCGTGCAACGTGGGCTGCTTGGCCGCCTCCGGGCGGCGATCATCGCCGCCAAGGATTCCGGGTTCACGCCGTCGGCATCGCGGGGGAGGCTTTCCCCGGCGAGCCGGTTCAACAACCGCTCCGCGCGTTCGCCCATCGGTCCATCCGGGTCCAGCGGCAGGGCGACTTCGATGAGCTTGCGGGGGGATTTGATGGGGAAAGACATGATGGGATGACCGGTTAGTTTGAGGGTTCATCGAGCAGCCACTGGGCGGCGGGCTGCCAGAGGAGCGGCTTGGGCAGCGCCTGGGATGGCGGCAGTGAGTCGAGTGTGATGAGCAGCGGGGTGGCGTCGGGGTGCGCGGTGTTGGCCTCCTGCAGGGCGTGGACCTCGCGTGTGAAGGCGTCGGAGCCGGAGGCGTCGGCGCAGACCTGGATGAGCCAGGTGCCGCCGCCGGGCAGTCGTGCGTGGAAGTCCACATCGAAGCCGCCGGAGGTGCGCAGGTAGCCAATCTCGGCGCCGCGGCGTTCCAGTTCGATGAGGACGGCGGTTTCAAGGGCGTGGCCGAGGTTGGGGCGTCCGGTGCGCTCGTAGAGCGGGATGAGGCCGGGATCGACGGGGTAGGCCTTGCGGGGGTTGACCATGCGCTGGCGCTCGGAGGCGGTGTGCAGGCTGACGATGCGGACGAGGAAGGCGTCCTCCAGATGGGCCAGATAGGCGTGGACCGTGTCCTTGGAAACGGGGATGCCCTGCGAGCGGAGCGCGTCGTAGAACTTCTGCACGCTGAAGGAGGCGGCCGGGTTGCCGAGCAGGTGGCGGAGCATCCAGCGCAGGGCGGTGGGGTTGGAGACGGCGTGGCGCTCGATGACGTCACGCAGGAGGGCGACATCCACGTAGCTGCGCAGGAGGGCGGCGCGGTCGCGTTCGACACCACCTTGGGCCTCGGGGAAGCCGCCGGCGTGGAGGTAGGCGAGCAGGTGCTTGGCGATGGCGGAACGGGCGGCCTTGGGCAGTGCGGGCCAGGGTTTCGCCGGCTCGGCGTCCGCATGGCGGAGGGTTTCGCGAAAGCTGAACGGATGGACGAGCACCTCCAGCGCCCGGCCGCGCATGCTGGTGGCCACCTCGCGGCTCAGGAGCCGGGCCGAGGAGCCGGAGAGGAAGAGGTCCACCTGTTCGCTGTCCATGAGGCGGCGGACGAAGGTCTCCCAACCCGGCACGGTCTGGATTTCATCGAGCAGGAAGGTGACACGGCGCTGGTCGCGCCATTCCGGGCGGAGCTGGTAGTAGGCCTCGGTGAGGTGCTGGAGGTCGGTGGCCTGGATGCCGGCGAGGCGTTCGTCCTCGAAGTTGACGTAGAGGAGGGCTTCCCGAGGGGTGCCGGCGGCGAGACGCTCGGCGACGCACTGCCAGAGGAAGGATGTCTTGCCGGCCCGGCGCATGCCGATCACGGCCAGGGCCTTGCCCGGCAGGCGCGGCAGATGGACGTCACGCCGCGTCAACCGCGGCACCGGCGCCGCGAGGCTGTCGGCGACCTTGAGCCGGAGCACATTCTGGAGTTCGCCTTTCATCGCGGATGTTGTCGCTTTGATTTCTCCTTTTTAAAAGGATAAAATAGGGTTGCGGTGGCCAGGCCCGCGCCCACGCCGGAAAAGTTCTCCCCACCCACGTGGGGATGGTCCGCTCTCCGCGTCTCGGCCACCGGTACGTCATCAGTTCTCCCCACCCACGTGGGGATGGTCCGCGAAACAGAGCGGCACAACGGAGCGTAGATTGGTTTTCCCCACCCACGTGGGGAGGGTCCGGTCGCGTTGATGGCTCTCAGTATTCCGGGCCCACAGGCTGGTGGTGGGGTTTCGACGAGGCTGGCTAGACGGGTTGCGTGGGCGGGGCCAACGCAGGCTGGGCCGCAGGATCGGCGGACTCTTCGGGCAGGAAGGAGGCGGACGGCAAGATGAAGGGGCCATCCGGGCCGCGGGCGGTCTGCTCGCGGACGATCTCCCGAGCGATGCCGAAAAGCACGGAGGGACCGTTCGTGCGGATGAGTCGGTCGATCTTGGCCTCATCGAACTGAGCCGCGATCTCGAACATACCGACCAAACCTAACGAGAAGATGTAGGGCGTGTTGGTATCCGCCGCGGGCTGGTATTTCAGCTCAAGCGTGACGACCCAGTAGCGGGAGTTTCCGGCCACCATCTTGCAGTCGGTGGTCGTCAGAAGCTCTTCGACGATGAGCTGGAGACCTTGGTCGACCTTGTAGCTTGAGTTCAGCGTAAAATGGAACTCGGTAACGAAATACTGCTGGAGTTGGAGTGGAGAAATCTTCATGGCACGTTACTCCTCCACGGACTCCTGGACCCAGAGGTGACGAGGTCGGGAACCGAAAAGGCGGTCAGGAATCATGGATTCACCGCCTTCACGGTCGACCAACGTGACGCCCTTTGGGGTGAAATGTTTCAAGCGCTGCTCCACCAGGCGACCAAGGACCGGTTTCCCCACGCTCGCTGATTGGATGAAAACCTTCACTGGAACCTCGGGAGCCGAACCCAAGGCGGCAACCCAACTCCAGCAGTCACCGCTCGGCGTCCATTGCGACGCAGAGATACGTTCGGCGAAACGGCTGGTGACGCCGCCTCCGGTACGCAGGGAGCGGAGGTATTCGACGGTCATGACGCCATCGCGCAGGGCACAGAGCATGACATTCAACGAGCGGGACGGCCGCGCGCGGCCGGTCTCCCAGCGGGTATAGGTCTTCGCTCCGATCTGGAGGAGGTCGGAGATCTCGTCCTGCGACAGGTCGAGGCGTTCCCGTAACGACTTCAGCTCGTCCGGCAAGATCAGCCCCATCCGGCGGGCTTTGGTCCGATCAATCAGTTCGAGCGACTCGGGTGTCAGCACTTCCTCTCCTGTCTCGGGGTCGGTGAAGCACTGGACATCCACAGAAACGGTTTCGGCGATGCCGTCGCCGTCCAGGTTCGGGATTTGGACAAAGAACGGGGTCGTGCGGAGTTCGGGCGTTTTCATGGCCGTAAGGCTGGTCGTTCTGGCCGGTGCGCGGAGAGAATCAAGATGCTGATGCGGCCCTGTTTGAGGGCAATTTTGCCATACATCTTCTCGGGGCCACTTCGTTCGCGGTTGCGGAAAAAGAAGAATTCGTAAGCCGCGATTTGTCCGGGGAAGGCGGTCGTCTCGTTGCCTTCGATGGAATCGTCTTCCAGCGCGGCAATCATCCCTTCATAGGCCTCGTTCAACCACGCGCCGGATGTGTCGGTTTCCCAGCGTTGACGAGCCGGGAACGTCCATTCAATCCGCTTCGAATCGGCAGTCTGCAGAGATTTAACGACGGCAAACCGCCAGTCCTTCGGAATGGGCACTGGCATATCAGCGCAGAGTGGAACGGCAACACGTCAAGAAAGTATCAATTGATACCACGCTGTCAACGGCTGTTTTTTTCCTCCTGGTGTTGGGGTGTGCGGGCGAAACTCTTGCTGGCGAAACCGCCTGAAAAGGTGTCGGTTGCATCTGTGGAGAAGGCTTCCGAGACAGTAACCGACCATAGCGGCATTGGAAGCCCGAAGCGGAACACGGACACGTCGATCTCCGCGCTCGAAAGAGCGCGGCCCCGTTGAAGGATGACCTCGATGGACGAAGGGATTGACCCCCGCCCCCAATCTCCGCGCTCGAAAGAGCGCGGCCCCGTTGAAGCGACAATCGTTTCAGCGACCAAGCGATTTCATCACGCTATCTCCGCGCTCCAAAGAGCGCGGCCCCGTTGAACCTCGGGAGCAGGGGACAGCTTGTCCCCCGGTTCACGCTCCTCTCCGCGCCCGAAAGTGGGTCCATCACCAGCGCTCGGATCGGCTGGCCGTGGTGGTTGTCCGCGCGGTTGGCGAACCGGAGACGGGTCAGCGCGTTGGTCCCGTCCGCGTTGTGGAAGCAGGCCTGGTCGCGCCCGCGCGTGGCAAGTAGCGGCTGCCTTGCAGCGGGTTGTCGCCGACCCTGGCCAGTCGGGGGCGACATCCGCATCCCGGTCCGCGGTTTCCGGTCGGACCCGCCGGGGCAGGGGGAGCCCGCGACAAAAACGCCGCGCCTGCGGGGCAGGCGCGGCGTGGCGTGGCGTGGCGTGGCGGGCGGCCCGGCCGATCAGAACTTCCCGGTCAATTCGATGCCGACGACCATGGGGTCGCCCGGCGTGCCGACGAAGAAGCCGTTGTTGAAACCTTGGCGCGGCCCGAGGTCGAGCGCGTTGGCGTAGTAGGTCGTGTCGGTCAGGTTCCGGCCGAAGACGGCGAGGCCGAAGTTCTTCCCTTCCCAGCCGGCGCGCGCGTAGAGCAGGGCGTAGGCCTTCTGGGCGACGGTGTTCGGCTCGTCCAGATACCAGTCGCCGATGCCGGTGACGCCGACCGTCGCGTAGACACCGCACTTCCGGCAGCGCGCGGTGACGCTGGCGTCGAGCGTGAACTCGGGCACGAAGTTCACGTCCTTGCCCGCGAGGTCCTGGCCGAAAGGCCCCGGCGTCGTGAACTTGCGGAACTCGGCGTTCTGGTGGCCGGCGGCGATGCGCGCCTCGAACCACTCGCAGGGCAGCGCGCGCAGCTCGACCTCGCCGCCGAGGGCGCGGACCTTGTCGGCGTTGACGATGTAGAAATCCAGGCCGGCGCTGGTGCCGTTGAAGGTCGTGACCGGGCGATAGACCTGGTAGTCGCGCGTCTCGGTCCAGAAAGCGCTGGCTCCGGCGAACAGTTTTCCGTCGAGCAGCTTCGCGCCGACGCCGACCTCGTAGTGGAGCGATTCGGCGGCGTCATAGGTGGCGACGGTGGCGTTGTCGGACGAGGAGCTAAATCCGCCGGGCTGGAATCCCGTGGTGAAGTTGGCCCAGGCGGTGACCTCGGGGGTCAAGTGGTAGGCCAGGCCGACGCGCGGTTGCAGCGAGTTGAAATCGCGATCGAACGACTGCGAGGCCGCGACCGGGAAGCCGCTGAACGTGTGGTCGCGGTTGCCCCTCCGGGCCTCGTGCTCGAAGCGGAGGCCGGCGGTGAGGTCGAGTGCTTCCCAGAGCGTGTAGGTCGCCTGTCCGAAGAGGGCGTTGTTGTCGTTGCGGTTGCGACCGCTGGTGAGGTCGGTGCCGCCGGCCGGGGCCGTCGGGCTGACGACCACCGGGGCGAGCGGACCGAAGTGGTAGCCGGATGTCGCATCGGTCGTGAGCTGGGCCAGATAGACGCCGCCGTTCCATTTGAAGGCGGATCCTTTGTCCACCGATTCCAGCCGGAGTTCCTGGGACCATTGCTGGACGTCGGGGCTGCTGAATCCCGCGAGGCCGTTCAACGGGAAATTGTTCCCGGAGAAGAACTCGGCGTAATCGAAATCGCCGCCGACCTCTTGCCGCCAATCGCGGCGCGTGGTCACGGAGATCGCCCGGACCGTCTCGCCGGTCCAAGCAGCGCGAAGCGAATACGTGTGGCTGTCCTGCCGGTTGTAGCCGTCCTGGTCGAGCTTCACGTCGTACAGGTCGCCGGGGGCGGCGAGCGGGCGGGTGATCACGCCGCCGTCGCGGAAGCGCTCCGCCGAAGCGCTGAGCGTGAGGTCGAGGGTCTCGGTGGGCGTCCAGCGGACCTGTGCGCGGCCGGCCGATGTCTCGCGGGAATCCGGATCGTTGCCGGTGACGAGGTTGTGGAAGTAGCCGTCGCGTTTGCCGTAGATCCCGCTGACCCCGACGAAGAGGGTGTCCTTGACCACCGGTCCGCTGACCGATGCCTGGCCGTTGATGGCGTCGTAGTTGCCATAGCTGAACGAGCTGCGGCCGTGCCAGTCGTTCCCGGGCAGGCGGGTGAGCAGGTTGAGGACGCCGCCCGGGCGGTTGGCGCCGAACAGCGTGCCCTGCGGCCCGCGGAAGAATTCCCCGCTTTCGACGTCGGACAGCGGGATGCCGCGGGTGAAGAGGTCGCTGTAGGGGACGTCGTCGACGTAGATGGCCACGGCGCTCTCGCCGTAGCTGAAGTTGTTCTCGCGGAGTCCGCGGAGGCTGAAGCGGGGCGTGCGGTCGCCGTTCGCGTCGAAGGTCGTCAGGTTGGGCGCGATCGCCGTGAGGTCGCGGGGCGAGAGCACTCCGCGGTCGCGGAGCTCTTCGCCGGTGACGCGTGTCACGGCGCCGCCGCCCGTCGGGACGGGGTCGAGCGCACCGAGGACGGTGACCTTCTCGAGGCGGTAGGGCTGGGTGGTGGCGGTGTTGTCGGGCGCGGTCTGCGCCGACAGGGAAGAGGCGGAAAGCGCGAGGAACGCGAGGACGGAACCCTGGATCGAGGAGCGAGGATATGACATAAGAGATTGCCTGTGCGTGTCGTGAAGGCGGAAGAGGACGCCGCCGCGGCGGGGTTCTTCAAGCGGATTCCTCCGGCGAACCCTGCGGGGCCGCCCCGCGACGGCGCGAGTGATTCGCGTTGGCAAGCCTGCCGTCGGCCCGCCATGATTTCAGCCGAAACGTGAGCGCCTCCAACCCAACGAAGAAAAGTCCGTCCCACAGCCGCGATGTCGTCGTGCGGAACAGGCAAGGCATCCATGCGCGTCCGTCCTCGCAGTTCGTGAAGCTCGCCGGCCGGTTCGCCTGCGACGTCTTCATCGAGAAGGACGGCGAGCTGATCAACGGCAAGAGCATCATGGGCCTGCTGATGTTGGCTGCCGGGCCGGGGAGCCGATTGCGCATCATCTGCGAGGGCGAAGGTGCCCAAGCGGCTCTCGATGACCTGGTCGCCCTCGTGGACTCCGGCTTCGGCGAACCGCTGGTGTGACGATGTCGGTTCTCTTGTCTCCTGGATCCAGCCTCCCGTCTCCAGCGTCTTCCGCCATGTCCGACTTCAACATCCACTACGTCGCGCAGCTGGCGCGGATCGAGCTCTCGCCCGAAGAAGAGCAGAAACTCGGCGTCCAGCTCGGCAACATCCTCGGCTACATCGCCAAGCTCAAAGAAGTCGACGTGACCGGTGTCGAGCCGACCGCGCACGCCTTTCCGCTGGTGAACGTCACCCGTCCCGACGTGGTCNCCGGATCGCTGCCGCATGATGAGGCCATGGCCAATGCNCCTTCCAAGGCCGGCGGCCTGTTCGTCGTGCCGAAGATCGTCGAATAGCCACCTTGTCAGACCTTGGTCAAGCTCAAGCCATGAAAAGCTTCACCGCCGTCATCGAACGTGATCCGGAGACCGGACTCTATTTTGGCAAGGTGCCTGGATTCATCGGCGCGCATTCGCAGGGCTCGACCCTCGAGGAGCTTCGCGCCAATCTCCAAGAAGTCATCGTCATGCTCTTGGAGGATGGGGAGCCAGAACTTGAGGCGGAATTTGTCGGCACGCAGGCCATAACGGTTTGAGCCATGTCCAAACCACCGGTGCTCAAGCCGCGCGAAGTCATCCGCGTTTTGCTGGCTTCAGGTTTTGTGCAGTTCCGCCAGCGTGGCTCCACAAACAGTTCCGGCATCCTGATGGCCGCGGCACCACCGTGGCCGACCATGGAGGCCGTGACATCGGTCCGCCGATGTTGCGTCAGATTGCCAAGGACATCGGCCTGACCTGGGAAGAGTTCATCGAACATCTTTGAGATTCTTCCTCTGGCTCTCCGTCGATGGGCCGCCATAAACTTTTCTCTCCGCGTCTTTGTTGTCCAACTCCCCGCGTCCGATGCTCCGCCATCTCACCATCTCCGGCCTGACCGCCAAGCTCGCCCGCCGCGAGTGTTCCGCCCGCGAGGCGCTCCAGGCCTGTCTCGACCACCTTGCTGAAGTGGACTGCCAGGTCCATGCCTTCATGAGCCACGATGCCGTGGACGCCTTGGCACAGGCCGATGCCGCGGACCGCGACCTCGCCGCCGGCGTGACCCACGCGCAGAAGCCGTTGCTCGGCGTGCCCATCGCCCTGAAGGACCTGTTCGCGCACCGTGGCCAGCCACTGAACTGCTCGTCGAAGATCCTCGGGAACTACCGTTCGCCCTACGACGCGACGGTCGTCGAGAAGCTCAAGGCCGCGGGTGCGGTCGTCTTCGGCCGGCTCAACATGGACGAGTTCGCCATGGGCAGCTCGACCGAGACCTCGGCGTTCCAGACCACGCTGAACCCGTGGGACCTGACCCGGATCCCGGGCGGCAGCTCGGGCGGTTGCGCGGCGAGCTTGGCCGCGAACATGGCCTTCGGGACCATCGGCTCGGACACCGGCGGCTCCATCCGCCAACCGGCCGCGCTCTGCGGCGTCGTGGGCGTCAAGCCCACCTACGGCCTCGTCTCGCGCTACGGCGTGACGGCCTTCG
>JGI25920J50251_10000660_pt1 | contig 12046 bp, 10 predicted proteins | sample LauGreBMM110DCMD_2_FD_50251 | JGI IMG/M metagenome (IMG submission 50251) | reverse complement strand
TTATCGCCCTTATCGCCCTTATCGCCCTTATCGCCCTTATCGCCCTTATCGCCCTTATCGCCCTTATCGCCCTTTTCACCCTTACCGCCCTTATCGCCCTTCTTTCCGTCTTTCTTTCCATCCGGGCCGTATTTGGTGCCCTTGCCCGAACCCGGGAAAGCACGCACTTCGGTCGGTGGACGAAGAGCTGGAACTTCTGCTTCGCCACGGTGAACTTCGACCAGGCTGAAGATGTCGTCCTTGTCGTCCGTATTCACCAGCGCCAGGTCAGATCCCTTGGTTCCGCCATGGCGGAAGACCGCGTCTGGCAGGGTGACGGCCTCGTGGTGCCATTTTTTGTCGCCTTTGCCGGTGACGGACAGTGCCGTCTTCATGGTCGCGGCACCCGCGTCGTAATTCAGATTCCAAGTGGAACCTTCCACTCCGTCATACCAGACAACCGTCACCGACATGACTTTGGGCTTGGTGTCGGCGGAGAAGCCGTCATGCAGTTTAAAATACATCGCGTCCTTGCCGGAGGCGTGCTCAAAGCCACGCCCAAACCGCGAATAGATGGGAGACGTCGGGGTGATGGGCCCACCGATGCGCCACAGCGGGATGGATGTTTCATCGGGCTCGATCTGGGTGAGCAGGCGGGAGTAGTTGTCCGGCCAGATTTGCCAGCCAGCGTCGTTAAATCCTGCTTGATTGCCGCGTTGCTTCACCTGACCCATCAGGAGGGCATTTTTATCCTCGTTGGCGGCACCGTATTTGGCATAGACGGCAGTGATTTTCTCGAACCGCTCCATGTTATCGCGCGTGGCCGCCCCAAATTCCGCCTCTGGATACGCCTTGATATCGGCCACATCCAGCCCTTTGTGCAAGGCGCAGAAGGCATCAGTGGCGGTCGCCGGATAAATCTGGCCGGCATATTTGTTGAAGAAGTAGAAGGAATAATCAAAGCCCTGCTCCTTGCTCGCCTCCATGGCGCTCGTGGTGACGTCCCACACGCTCTGGCCCGAGTTCAGGGCATTGATCGCGCCCCAGTAGAAGTTGAGCGGGACATTGAGCTGATACCACGGTCTCGTCCAAGTCTGGTCCATCTCCGAGCGCCGGAAAAGGGTGAATCCTTTAGGATCAACGAGGTAGGGAATGAATGTGTTAACCGCCGGGCGTTCTCCACTCAGATGATGTCCGCGGGAGAGCGCTCCATTCTTGATACCGAAACCGTCCTTGAGATTGGTCATGGCCCAGTTCCACTCTTCGATAAAGTCACTCTTCCCGTCCTCGGTCTCGGGCACCACGTTGTTCAAAAGCAGGCTGATATTCAGGCCGGACTTCACACCGAAGAGTTTGTCATGCAGGGCGAAGGTCTCGAGTCGGAAGGCTCTCCACTCTGGGCTCTTTACGGGCAAAGCATATTTTTTATCAATGGGTTCACCCTTGTAAGCACACTCATCTCCCGTGCATCCATTTTTGACCTGAATAAAGGAAATGTGCTCCCGCTTTTCCTTGGGGTAGCTGCTGATGTGCTTGGCGATCTCCGTGAGAAAGCGGTGGTAATACGTCTTGTATTCCGGCGACAGGTAGTAGGGATAGTAAGGGAATTGGTGCCCAACGTCCTCTGTCATGACCTTTGGCACGCCTTTTTCATAAACCCAATCGGGCGTTTTCGGGCCGGCTTCAAAGGAGAAGTAGAGCGAGATTTTGTCCTTGTAAGCTCTCTCGACCGCCGCATCCATCACGCTCCAGTCATAGACCCCAGGCTGTTTCTCCACTTCATTCCAAGGAGCATCAGCCGAGGTTCCTCGGACGTAGGGATATTCTTTGATATCCTTGGCTCCACCCCGATCCCACACGCCAAATGCACTGGGCTGCGGCGCAGCCTGAACAGGCGACAAGAAAGCGATCCCGAGCAACGTGATCAGGCTGAGTTTTCTGGCGAAACCAGCGGGTAATGGAGATGTGTTTTTCATGATTCTTTAAACAAAATATAAGTAGGTTAGTTTCTAATATTTTTCGGCATTCGACTATTTCGCAAGTCCGGCACGAATACAGACATTGAGGTAGGCAGCAGCGGACCAGAGTTGATGACCGGAACCGTCAATCAAGCCTGCCGGCAACGGGATTTTTTCATGGAAGGAACCGAAGCCAGCGCCCCACTCCTCCTCATTATCCGCCTTGGATTTCGCCGGTACGAATGCGGTTCCCAGCGAGCGTCCGAGTAGTGCCGCATTTTGTGCGGTGTAGTCACCGCCATCAACCATCGCCTTCCCCCACAGGAAGAAGGTGTCGCAGAACGGCCAACTGGCCATGTTGTGCGGCCCGGAATTGCCGGGAATATACGGCGAAAAGAGCGGAATGCCTTTGTCTGTCATGGGATAATCTGCGAACGCCGCCTTGGCCGCATCGCCTTCTACAATCCCGAATATGCCCGCAAAGGCGGTTCCCAGGATTTCGCGGTTGGGCATGATTTCCCCATTTCGGTCTTTGTAATAAGCCAGCGTCCCGTCGGGTTTGGTGAAGACCTTGACGATGGCGGACTTGAGCGCGGCAGCGCGATCCAGCCACTGCTGTTTTTCCGTGGCTGGTTGGCCAGCCTTTTCAGAGGCGTTGGCCATGGCGAGCAGCCCGCGGTAGTAAAGGCAGTTCGTGGAGAGCGACTTAAGAAGCACGCAATCAGCTTTGGTCATGCCTTTGGGATAGGCAGAGTTCGTGATGTCATGGAAGAGCGGCTGACCGCGGAAAAGGCCGTCGCTCGAGTCGAACCACGGCTCATAGAACACTTTGAAAAAATGTTCGCCATCATCATGCATCCACTTCCAATCGGCAAGTTCCGGATGGATCGTAAAGAGATCGTCCGCTGCCCAAAGCCAGACCACATCATCCGTGGCCCGGGTGTAGGAGTTGGTTTTGTACTTAGCCATCACATCCTTGTCGTCTTCGGCGATCACTTCCCAAGGGACGTTGATCTCTTTGACCACATGCGGAGCGGAAACCTTGTATCCCAATCCCTTGCGGATCTCGCGCGTGAGCTTGAGCGATGACAACATCTCGGTCGGGTAAAGACGATTCACGCCCAGCACGCCAGCGATGGAAATATCACGCGTATAAACCCGGTCCCCATACCGCGTGCCAGCACCAAAATAGATTGTCCCGGACTCATGGCTCACCTCGTTGCGTTCCACGTCGTCCAGCGCGATCTTCCACATGCGCTCGGTGAGCGGAGTGACATCGCCCTTTAGTGACACTTTGCACTTGGGCTCGGGCATCGGCAGCTTATCCAGCGTAAAATTTCCGTTGGCATCTCGCAAGGCATCAGCCGTCATGACCAGAGGCTCCTGCTCATAGAGGAAGCGGGGTTTTGCCGCCGCGCCCTCAACCGGAGCAGACTGGGCAAAAGCCAGACTGAAGCTCAAGCTGGAACATGCCAGCGCAACCGCCAATGCGCCCGATAAAGAGCACCGATTCCGGGTTCGCCCCGGATTTGATATTAAAGTAGTGTAATTCATTTGGATTTCAGCTTCTCACAGAGTTGAGCAAACGTGTCTTTGCCATCGTATTTCAGAACCACGGAATGACGGCCGTCTAATTTAACGGGGTCGGCCTTTCCGAAAGCTGTCAAGGCGTATTCCTTCGCGGTATCGCCCCAGTTGAAGACGCCGAGATAAACATCCGTGCCTTTCCGGGCAATCGCGAGTTCGAAGCCGTCATTCTTGTCCGTGCCATGTTTCCAGTAATCGAGTGGAACAGTCTCATCCATTGCCGGATACGCGAACACTTCCTTCACCATCGCTTGACGTTCCGGACGCAGCGTCATCAGATTGTCACTGTTCAGGCGGCAGGTGCCGTAGATCTTGTTGAAATCCGCCCACGTTTGTGCTTCGTTCATCGTCATGCTACCGCCGTGTTTGACTTTTTCCTTAGAGACTGTCGCATCCTCGTCGGCAGCCTCGCGGAAAACGAGGTAATCGGCGTCGCCGTTGAAAACTTTGCCGCTGAGATAGAAGTTGCTCAGGTTCGACAGGCAACGCTCCGGGAAGGCAGTGTATCTCGGCATGATATCGCCGCCAGTGCGCATCCCGTCAACGAATCCGATGCAGGGACCGAAAACCGCTGAACAGCCGAGGAAATAACCGTCGGGCCCTATGGCCTCGCGCATGGCTTGCAACCCAAGGCGAAAGCGTTCCACACTGGTGAGGGAAGGATCGTAGGCTTTGATACTTTTCACGCCCTTAACCTTGGCCAAGAGATCGTTCTTCAAGCCGTAACGCATGAAATCCACTTTAAAATAGGTGACGCCCCAGTTCTCCTTCATGTTCCGGATGCAATCGGCGATGTGCGCCCTGGCACCAGGATGCGAGTAGTCAAAGTAGGTGTATTCCATCGTCTTGTCCGAAAATTTATCCACGGCAATGATCGGTTTGCCATCCTGATCATGCAGGAAATATTCGGGGTGTGCTTTGTAGATTTCCGATTTGGCATCGCCGCGAAAGCCATCGAAGTGGAGGCCGGGAGTCTTTCCTTCGGCGATAATCCGCGCGAGGATTGCTTTCATGCCGCCGGGTAGATCCGGGCGGACGCTTTTGTAATCGCCACGCTCAGTCCACCATCCGCCATCGATCTGCACCTTGTTGGAATCGGGAGCGAGCTTGTTCAGCGCGTCCATGTTGCCATAGACATCCTTGTCCGAGAAGACCCGGCCGTAGTAGTCCCACGTCGCCCAACCTTTATAATCGACTGGCTTCAGTTTGGTGATGCCGTTCTCCGCAGCGATCGCAGTGCCGAATTGATTGAGCGTATCGAGCCAGTTGTCAGCGCGCTTGAGCACAATTTGTTCATAGGAAATCGTGTCGCCCGGTTTGAGTTGTTTGCCATCGCCATCAGACCAGATAACCATCGCGCCATCCTTCATGGTGAAGTTTGGCAGGAAAATGCGCCAGGAAAGCGAGCCTGCAAAAAGATATTTTCCGTCTGCCATTCTCAGAATCTCATACATGTGGCTAGAACTCTTGGCCGATGGGGCGCCGAGGGTCTGCCGAAGCATGGGAGTGCGTCCCATGCAACTTCCACCAAATACTATCTCCTGATCGCCCGTCAGCTTTTCAGCCACCGGAATACGAACAGTGATTTTTTCAATCGTCAGCGGCTCCTTGCCTTTGTTGGAAAGCGTGATTGCCAAACGCTGGAAACCATTTGCCTCCTCCTTCAGGCTTTGGGTCGTCGCGACCGGCTGGGAAGCCTTCACATCAACTTGGATGTCCGGCCACGCTGGTTCAGCCGCACCGGCAAATTGGGCGAGCAGCAGGCCGGCAAAAAGGATGGCATGGGATTTCAGGGAGGATTTCTTGAGGGAACAAGACAGGGTGGGATTCATATATTTTTAACTTTCGTTTACTTCAGCTATTGGAATCGAATTATGACGAAAAAAACAGAGATTTTAGAGGACGGCATCCGGATCGCGCGCCACTTGATTAGGCTTGGTTGGACAACAGAATTCTCGACCGGATTAGAGGCCNTTCCAGAAAATGGACCCAGCAGAACCCGCAGTTCCCCTCGTTGACTTCATAGAAGTAACGAAGGCTTGATCTACAAGAGCGGCGTGGCCATCGAAGTAGCAGATGGCAAATTTACTTCTATGCCATGCCTTTATGCTTCCTGTCGCAATGCCTGAATTAAACCCATCATTTTGAGGAGTCTGAATAACGACGTCGCCAACTAGGATTGTCGCCGAAGGTGAGGTCAAATTTGCCATCCGCATGGCCACGGAACCAGCTGTGGCGCTGGTGTCTCCAATGTAAGCATTGAACCCATAGTTCGCACGGGTAACCTTATAAGTATATCCGAGCTTCCTTAATCCTGCAACGGCAGTCGGGCAAGACAATGGCAGATAATCATCAGAGGTAGGGTTTTTTTTGGTCGGAAGATAATCTGGGTTCAGCGCGCCATAACAAGTCATCCCGCCTCCGCTTGCAGCGACCAGCACACCGTTATTCTCGTTGACCATTACCAAGTAGGCAGCAGCCCATTGACGCATGTTCGAAAGACATTTGGTTTGATTGGACGCTTCACGACTCTGTAAAAGTGCTGGTAATGCGAGGGCTGCAAGCAAGACGAGCACCGCGATAACCACAAGCAACTCGACAAGAGTGAATCCGGTTGTATTTCGTTTGTTTATTTTCAAAAGAGGATGCTGAGGGTTGGATTGTGACGCTTGTCGGGAGCGATTATTTATGGCTTGGGACTTGAAACAAATCGCAGGCGAAGATGGGATCAAAGAAATAAAAATATACCTGTATGACCAGAGAAGAGAAGAACGTATGTCGAAAGCTTGGGCACGTTTGGTGAAGGTGGGTTGGCCGTTGTCACTGGTTAAACCAAAATGAGCCGTCCAATTTTGGCGAAGGGGAGATAGTTAAGGTTCTTGAGGTTTTCATTCGGGAGGGGGTCTGGATTTCGGGTGATATACACAGCGGAACTAACAACGTGAAAATAAAGATTCACTAATATTTTAGCCTCACAGTGAATATTGTGACGAAAAAATCAAAAGTTTCCTCTGCATTCGATTACACCGCTATGCCGCATGGTCGAGATTCCGATGAAGACATGCAAGATCGCCGGATAAGCAAAAGTCAGATGAATCCCCAGAGCGGGTGCATTTTTTTTTACTCAAAAAGCGACTGAAACCGAAATTCCCACTATGGATGAAAATTGCGACCATCAAGGGCAACCTACCGTGATAGATGACAGTCTACCCTGTTCGAAGATACTGGAGCCCAAAAGCGCGGTGGGTTCCGAAAGCAATCTAGCAAACCAGTGTCACTTTGAAATTAGACTTTGAACCCAAAAAGAAGGGGGCATGGCCGTCTGGGGCGTGTTGAGACTGGGCCACTTTCTCGCACCTGCCCAGCGCAACCAAGAAGCACGCCAAAGCACATAGGCGGTGCCTCCCGCTCGTAGAGCCTACGGATCGGAGAGACGCACTGTGCCCCTCTCCTAAAATCGAAAAGCATGCTGATTTTTGGTATAAATCGTCTTTTTAAGTCAACTTCACCGCGCGCCTCCCACCTCCGCTCATCGCGAATACGGCTTGTTATGTCCGGCGCAAGAATCGCATGGCGGCCGCGCTGCACCCCTAGGATTCAATTTTCTAACAAAAAGGGATTTTTAGATTTCGAAGTCGACGGCTGTTGAAGCGATTGGAGAGGGCGATGCAAACGGAACGGGAATCCCGTCCTGAAGAAGCTTATCGAGCGTCACCTCGACGACTTGAGCTAGGCTGTATCTGTCCAAGATGTCAGCTATGGCATTGCGAACGTCGAGCATGAGCAGACGCAACCCGCAATGTTCCTCATCCGGACAACTGCATTTGACATAGGCGGTGTGGCTCACGCAGGCGATGGGTGCAAGCGGTCCATCGACCAGTCGGACAACTTCCCCCATCGAGATATTCGACGGGGGCTTAGCAAGGAAGTAGCCGCCATGTTTGCCACGCTTGCCATCCACGATTCCTGCTTCTCGGAGTTGCAAGAAAATCTGCTCCAGAAATGGCAGTGGAATACTTTCTCTGGTCACAATTTCCTTAAGGGTCAGAAGGTCCCGCCCAGCTTCTCGGGCCATGGCCAGAGCGATCAAGGCCCTCAATGCATATTCGCCACGCTTCGTGACTTTCATTCGGGATTATTGGTGATGAGGAAGGGAACAAACGCCATGGAAGATGGTTTAGCGTCCCAAACTAAGAATGAAAAGCCCACACATAGTTTTGAGGCTACACGTGGGACAAAAATGAAAATCACGCCGTGAGCAAAGCTGCCCCAAAAACACCTGCACTGTCACCCAGTTGCGGAGGAACAATACGCGTGGTCATTTCATGATTATACAGATGCCGAAGGATCAATGCACGTGTGGCTTCTTCGTAGAGTAAGGGGATATTGCCGACCCCACCCCCAACGACAATCACATCTGGGTCTAGGATATTCATGACCGCAGCGATGGCCTCAGCAAACTTCGCGCGCAACAATTCCAGTGTTTGAGAGGCCAGCACCTCACCAGAGTGTGAGCGGGAAACGATCTCCGGCAACCGCACTTTTTCACCACCATTTTCGTGGTAGTAGCGCTCTAAAGAAGGACCAGCGATGACCGATTCGATGCAGCCTTTCCCACCGCAATAACACAACCTCGTTTCTCCACAAAGGGGGTTGTGCCCCCACTCTCCAGCGATGCCATGGTGACCGTTGAGAACTTGGCCGTTGATGACGATCCCACTTCCGACTCCCGTCCCGAGAATGATCCCAAGAACAACTTCCGCATTTCGGCCCGCACCACAAATAGCCTCGGCAAGGGCAAAACAGTTTGCATCATTCGCCATCACGAAACCGCAATTCAAAGCGGATGCCAGATCGTCGCGGAGGGGACGACCGTTGAGGCAAGTCGTATTGGAATTTTTCAGGGATCCCGTGAAAGGATCAACAACCCCGGGCGTTCCAATGCCGATGCGGGCAGGATGGGATAACCCCGAGGCCGATTCCAAATCGCGAATGACGCCAACAATTTGGCTTAAGATGTGCTCGTAGCCATGAACTGCACCCGTATCACGGCGAAGGCGATGGCTAGGTGCAATGGGATTTTGGGGATCTATTATAACCCCCTCCACTTTTGTTCCGCCTAAGTCGATTCCCCAGAGTGTGGAATTCGGGATCATGTCGAAACGCGCATCGGCATGATCACATAGAGGAACGGAGACTGGATTTTAATAACTCCAGGGCTCATCTCATCGATCAGCTCGAGATAGATTTCGTCGTTGGGCAAGTTGCGAAGCGGATCCATGAGGAACTCAGGATTGAAAGCGATGGACATGTCTTTTCCATGATACGGGATGGACATCGATTCCTTAGCTTCGCCGACCTCAGGGGTGTTTGCCGTGATGTCAAGATTGTTTTTGGAAAGCGTGAGTCGAAGCGAACTCGTCTTATCGTTGCTCAGGAGGGCCACGCGGCGAACACAATTGTAGAGTGCCTCACGCTCGAGGGTGACACGTTCTGTGGCCTCGCCTGGGATCACTTGGCGATAGTTCGGATAGCTGCCTTCGACGATTTTTGAAACGAGTTGGCACCCGTTGAGTTCAAATGAAACGAGGTTATTCGAAGTCGAAATGACAATGGAGGAATCATCACTCAGCAAGCGTTGAAGCTCGGTGACGGCTTTCGTTGGGAGAATAAAATCCCGTTCGTGACTTTTAGGGAACTCCAATTCGGCCTCGAAAAGAGCGAGGCGACGGCCATCGGTAGCGACGAGGGTGAGCTTGTTTTCTTGGAGGGAAAAAAGAATTCCATTGAGGACGTAACGAGCCTCGTCGTTAGAAATCGCGTAGGATGTCTTACGCAATCCATCCTTAAGTTCACTTTGCTTGAGTGTGAGAGATTTTGGCTCAGTGAAGACGGGAAATGCAGGGAATTCCTCGCGCGGGAGGCCGTAGATCTTGAAGAAGCTCGATCCGCAGCGAATGGATGAAATGTTTTTGCTATCGACTTCGATCGTGATTTCAGATGTGGGCAACTCGCGAATGATCGAAACCAACTTGCGTGCTGGAAGCGTAGTGGCACCGGGCTTTTCCACACGGGCATCGATGCGACAACGGATTCCGACCTCGAGATCGGTCGTTGTGAGTTGAACACCGGATTCATCAGCCTCTAAGAGGACATTGGTGAGGACAGGTAGCGTCGGGCGAGTGCTAACGACGTTTTGAATTCGTTGTAATCCTTCGAGGAGGGCTTCTTTGGTAACCGCTATCTTCATGTGTAGTCGCTTATTTATGTAGGCGCCGATCGATTGTCAATCCGCAATGCCCTGTGTTTCAATTTTTGTAACTTCATTTTTGTCGTCAGTAACGTAAGTCAAACCGCATAGGGGCATCGAACTGAGCGCCACTCTCGGCATTCCTGATCCGGCACCGCCATCCACCCTCGACAGCAGCACGATCCAGTCGAGGAAATCCACTGCTCATGAACACGGCAACGTCGCTCGGACGACCACTGCTATCTACCGTAATTCGTAACGTCACACTCCCCTCCTCCCCGGATTTCCGTGACTCCGCCGGATATGAAGCGGATGGTTTCGTGATGAATGCAGGATTCCCGATTTTTTTGGAACCCGATTTCCCAGATGTGCTGGAGTCAGAATGAGCAACGCCCGATGACATGTTTACCGTTTTTTGTGACAAGGCGGGCTTTGAAGGACGGGCAGCGACCGATCTGGGTTTACTGAGTGGGCGAGGCACAGGAGTTGGCTCCACTATTTGTTGCGGGATTGGCTCTGGAGCAGGCAACTCAATGACAGGCACTTCGTCAACGTTCTCTAGCGGGATCGATTGTGATTGTTTTACATATGCTTCTGACTCGAACAGCGGATGCGGGGTTTCCCTAGTTTCTTGAGATTCCAGAGGCGACTCGACCAGCGAGACCTCGACACTCCCCTCATCGCCATCAAAAACGCGAATCATTTTAGGAGAAAGTTTCCACCCGAAGAGGAACCATGAGTGCAAAGCGATGGCAAGACCCGAACAAATAACAAAACGGATCGTTTTTTTGGAAAGGAACACGCGAGAAGGGAAGGCCATCAAATCAGCGCTTGGGAATCGGCGTTGTGGCAAAGGCGACTTTAGTGATGCCAAGTTTGCGGGTTTCATCAAGCACCCCGATGGCTAACCCAAGTCGAGCATTCTCGTCTCCATTGATCAAAATTCGCAAATCCGGATTCGCCTCTTTGAGAATGCGAACCTGAGCAAAAAGGTCCTCCTGCGAGAGCTCAACCTTATTCAAATACATTTGCCCCGTCTCGGAAATGGTCACCATGGTATGATCTTTGTTTTCCTGAGGCTGACCTGTGGATGCACGTGGAACTACGACTGGGATCCCTTGGTGCTTCACCATGGATAGGGATACCATCACAAAGGTTGCCATCAAAAAAAAGATGATATCAATGAGAGGAACTATCTCAATGCGGGCGCGGCGCTTTTCACGAAACCTCGGAATATTCATGGCGAATTAGGATTTGAGGTGAATCTCAATATGACTCGCCGCATCCTGCATTTCGAGGCGAGCTTCTTCTTCCCGAGAATTCAGATAATTAAATGGCAACAGGCCAGTGATGGCGATACCCAGACCGTAAGCGGTCGCGATGAGCGCCTCGGCGATGCCGCCAGTGATGGCTGAGGGCGCACCGAGTTCCGATCCGCCCAGCATATCGAAACTGCTAATCATTCCGGTGACAGTGCCCAGCAAACCCAGCAATGGAGCCAAAGTGATCGCCGTATCCAGAATCATGAGTCCACGATGGAATCGCTTGAGTTCCCAATTGGCAGCACGCAGCATCGCATCGCTGAAGGATTTCTCACGATGAGTGAGCGCGTAGGTGACGGCTCTCGCTACAAAATCTTTCGACGCCTCGCCAACGCGGCAAGCTTGATCCAGATGACCCTTTTCGATTTCGGCGAGGATTTCCCCCACGACCCTTTCATCTCGGTTTTTTCTCTCAATGAGGATGAAGAAAAATCGCTCAATAACGACGGTGATAACTACAACGGAAACGGCGAGTAACGGCCACATAATGGGACCGCCTTTATGGAATATTTCAATCATGGTAATGGGGTCTAACGGCGGCGGGTGTAGAAAAAGAGAAAAACTCCGGCGAGGGCGACGAGCGAGGCTCCGCCTGTGACGGTGACCATCGTGATATCACGCACCATCCTGTTTGGAATGAATGCAAACTTGTGAAAATTCATGAACAGATTCGCCTCAAACTGCATCTTGTCATTCGTGAATCGAGTCACGCTTCCCGTCGTGGTGCTCACATAAACCCGTGTCCCCTCCCCATCACTGCTATCGAAGCGATAGACCGGCAGCACACGAAAGATGTTCACGTATTCGTTATTGAAAGACGTCAAATAATCGGTTTTTTGCACCTGTGCCCCGCCGAGGAATCCTTCGGCGATTTCCTCACCGTATTTTTCATCTCGTGAGGGGTCGAGCCGTCCGTTCACCGCGTTGACATAGGCGGGAACAGGTGCGGA
>JGI25920J50251_10000659_pt1 | contig 12061 bp, 7 predicted proteins | sample LauGreBMM110DCMD_2_FD_50251 | JGI IMG/M metagenome (IMG submission 50251) | reverse complement strand
TTTAGTGTCAACCTTTCCTTTATACTCCGCTACTTGTGTACAAGTTGTTATATCCATAACATGTGCTGCTGAATAATCCGAACCATCTCCTCTAGCCACATCGGCAATAACCATATAAGAACTACCTGCGTTTGGATATTCCCATCTCCAAAGATTACCATCAAATCCAGTCTTTTCTAATGGGTCTTTACAAAATGATTCTTTATAAAACATCAATAGCTCCGGCTCAATTACGGTATCACCCGATGAAACAAAGTCACAATCACATTCTTGTGCTGCTTTCTTTACTCCTAATAGTTTCTCCTGCTCAGCCCTCCAAGCCTCACCTCTTTCAGGATGTAAGCTCCAATGTAATTTAATTGTATTGAATGGGCTACTACCTTCTTCAGCACTTAACCAAGTTTTATGAAACCAATTACCCACGCCATTTGGAGTAGAAAGTGCTATACAAGCTCCACCCGTTGATAGTGTTGATTGTGCCGCTACCCAAATCTCATCGATATCATCAATGAAAGCTGCTTCATCAAATATTAAAAGTGATAAGGCTTCAGAACGTCCTGCATCAGCAGAAGATGCAATAGCCTTAATTTGAGAACCGTTATGCAAACGAAGGGAAAGCTTGTTATCTTCCAAAGAACCGCCTTTTAACCAACCTGGAAGTAATTCATGCATTACTCTAACCTTTGTTACTAAGTTCTTTGCAACATCTTGCTTTGTTGCAATAACCAATACGTTAAAATCAGAATTAAATATCATTTTCCAAAGTGCGTATCCAGCCGATAAAGTTGAGATACCAGTTTGTCGTGATTTAAGTACTATATTAAATCGGTTATCTTTAAATTGAGTTAGTGTTTTTTCCTGAAATGGAAATAAGTGAAATGGTATCTTACCTCTAACCGGATGTTGAATCATGCAATACTTCTTCATAAAGTGAATCGGGTCTACCGCGCACTTTTTGTATTCTTCTGCTACTATCTCTTTTAGAGTTTTCTTTTGTGTTATACCAGTACTCATATTAATCGTTAAGTGGTCTTACTAAATCGTAATTTTTATNTTTTAATTTTTCGTAAGCCTCATTTCTCAATTTAGTAGCCTGTTCGATTTCTTCTTCAAACTTAGTTATATCAGTTAGTATTTCAGCTTTTAATTCGGTTACATCTCTTTCCATACTCCATTTTTCAATTGTACCATCTTCTTGAACTACTTCGTATGTTTGTTTAGCATCGTTATATGCTTGCTTAAATTGTGCTACCACATCATTACCATGCGCAATCATATTAGAATATATCTTATAATCCTCATACTCATTCCACAAACCATCATATTTTATTTCAGCCTCTCTTATAGTAAGACAGTGTAAACAATACCCGGTTTTAGATATTAACTTTTTATCAACTCTACCTATTTTGATTGTTTTACAATTATCAGATTTACAAGTGTTTAACTTATCTAAGTAAGCTCTCGCTTCAGCCATTATATCACCCAATTCTGAAAATTCTATTCTACCACCTTCACTTTGTTCCCAAGACTTACCATTTTCATCTGTCCATTTTTCACCAACCTTATGTTTTATAATTTTTTTATCTGCACCAGAAAATGAAATAAATGAGTCCTTTTCATATTCAGCCCCATGCATTACCATATCAACCAACTTCCTACGAGTTGGATGCATGAATTTTTTATTGAATTCTCTTGCCATATTAGGTTTGATATATTTGTATATATAAGTATATCAAAATTCGAAAAACAATTAATTATCTTGAAAATTTAAAAATACCGAGAATTTGATTAAGAGGTGCAAACGCTCCAGTTAATTTGTATGTATTACCATTATACACAAAAACTAACCCTTCATTGGGAACAATTTTATCAAATCCACCCAAAGAATTTAATCTTTGTAATTCTATTTTTAATTTATCTAATTGAGATGCAGTACCAGTTGCTTTTAATGATTTAATAGCACTACCCAATTCAGCTCTCATCTTTTTAGTTGCATCTGATGGGTTTGCTGTAAGTACCGATTGCGCAAATGCTAATACATCTGCACCAACACCTAAGAATATCTCCTCAAATTTCATTATGTTTTCCTTTGATATCTTAGCTTGGTCTTTTTTATCCATATTATCAGCCCATGCTTTTATTTTAGCATCTTGTATTGTAGCGATACGAAATCCCTTATCACCAAACGCCCATCGTTTAACTAATCCTATTTTTTGTTGTGCATCTAAACCCTTTGCATTTTTATTTACCAAATCGGTCCAATATGCTTGATGGTAATCAGCAACACCCGCTGAATCTGATAATTTATATTCCGATTGTAATTTATTTATCATTGAAATATATTTACCTTGCTTTTTAGTCAATTCTTCGGATTTTGGCAATGATAACATTGGTGGTCCTTGTATTGTGTATGTCGATTGTACATGCTTATTAACCTGCTTAATCATTCCAGCCAATATACTTGCAGCTTGTTGGTTTTCACCAATTACCTCACCACTTTCATCATATTCAAATGTACCATGAAATACTAAAAGATTTTGGCCATATGGGATTACGTTTGCATTCTTAGGATATATTACTTCCAAATTCATAAAACATGCACCATCTTTAAATATCTTTTTCTTTTGTGGTTCGGATAATGCAGATACTGCTGCAGACAAATCTTTCATTGCAAATGTATATGCATCGGTTAATGCACCCCTATTAGCAAAGTTAGTAGCTACTTGCCCTATTGTCATAGCACCCTCACCTTTGTTCTTTAAATGTGATTTATTTCTAGCTGCAACCAATCTACCATTTACCCAACTAATTGCTAATGCTTGACCATCGGTTTTTTCTCTTGCTAATTCCAAATCACCATTCAATGCTCTTACTACAATTTGTTTTAAGTCACCAAATGTAAGATTCATTTCAATATCAAATGGGTGGTTCATATGTCCATAAGCCCCACCTTCTAATAGGATTGATTCGTTTACTGATTCTTTCTTTAAACTTCTTTTTTGTTGAATTAATTGTTGTATTTCTGAAAATAAATCTGCAATTTCTTTATTTAATTTCTTTTCATCTGTACTCATTGGGGATTCTATATCAACATTAGAATAAAGTTTTTTCTTTTTTGCAATTAAAATATCTGCTTTTTTAAGTAAATCATTTTTTACCTTATCTAAATCTTTTATAATTTCTGATGAAGTTGCTTCTTTTACCGGAGTGTATTCATCACTATCATCACCATCTAATTTAGATTTTAATTTCTTAACATCTTTAGTATCAGGTGCTCCATTGATATATCCACCTGGTAAACTTAAACCTATACCAGCTCCACCACCTAATCCCATCTCATCTAATAGGTTATCAAAATCCTCAACTATTTCTTTAATATCTTCTTTTGAAATTATTGTATCTTTTTGATTTTCAGGAAGTTCCCAAAATCTTTTAGGTTTTTTTATTGCTTTTTTAGGTTTTACTTCTTTCCAATCTTCAACTTTATGTGGGTCATCTGCTGGATTTAATGTACTTTTTTCTACATTATTTATTTTGTAATATGATTTTCTAAATTGAGTTTCAGTATCTTTTGATTTACCAACCCCTCTCATATTATCCGCTTTAGGTTTATCTAATTGAGTGTATCCACCTTGTTTATACCAACCCTCAGGTTTAGTTTTATTTAATATTCGTTTTTGTCTATCTGCTACAAATGATGTATCAGGTTCATCCGCTCCACTAAATCCACTATTAGATGCAGCTTCTTTTAATTCTTCTTTTTTAGGAATTCTAAATGTTGCTACCTTCTTACCATTAATTGTTGGCATTCCCCAATCATCTGTACCTATTGTTTTTACTACTACTTTTTTGTTTTTGAATCTACCCATTAAGATAGTATCTCCGATTTTTACGTTTAGTTTAATTTCTTCGTTAATACATTCTTTTAAACCCTTTAACTTAAGAGTGATTAATTTGAATATTTGTGAATCAAACTTTGGATATGCTTTTGTAAAATTCTTTTTTCTTTCTTCCTCACTACCAGCACTTAACCAATAACGAACATCAGTACCACTAATAGGATTTGCTGTTGCGGGTGAAGCGTACACATATCCTTTATCTAAATACCCTTGCTCTACTTTACCTTTATATGGAGTGAAGTATTTACCACTTAATCGGTTTTGGTCCTTTTCACCAACTACAACAATTAAACCAGTTGTATCAGAATCATACTTATTTAGTATTTCTTCGGGTCTATATGGATTTTTGACATTAACAATTTTAGATGATGGTATCCCAAACATCTGCATCATTATTGCTTTCTTTTCCTTAAAATTAAATGGAGATTTCTTTGAATCGGTAACATTAGAAGTTCCGATATATACGCTATCCTTTCCGAATTTGCGTACTAAATTTTCATAAGTTGCGTAATGTCCCTTATGAAATGGTTGAAAGCGGCCAGAATAGACAACAACTACTTTGTCTATTCCTGCCGCTTCATCCAATATTGTTTCTACTAAAAATTTTGCTAATCCTTTCATATAGTTATCTTACTATATAAATATTCGGATTATTCTTTTACAACTTTCATACCAGAACTAGCAGGTTGTTGAGCTTGTTGTGCCTGTTGTTCAGCTTGTTGTTTTCTAGTAGGTGCTCCAGGTTGATATTGAATTGTACCATCCTGTATATTAATTCTACCTTGAGGATATTGCTCGTCTAAAGCATCGATTATATCTCTTAATTCTTTATTAGTAGCTGCCAATTCTTCTTGTCCTTGTACTAAAAATTCATCCATAGAGATTATATCTAATTCAATTTCTTTTTTTCTAACGTAGATTTTTCCAAAGTCTTGAATAATCGCCGCTGCTTTTTGGTTTAACTCGGTAATACTTTTTAATACACCTTCATCTAATTTTACCGATTCAATCTCAATTGATTGTTTTTGTGGAATTTTATCTAATTCTGCCATAATTTTGTTTTTTATTGTTTATATATATAAGTATATTACTTTTTATTTTTTAATATATTAGTTGTACTAAATCCTTCTATTTTTTCAAAAAATTCAATACTAGGTACATTCTCCAATCCTATTATTTCTTTATATTTGTATTCGCCACCAATAACCATTATATCTGTATCCCATTCTTTTATACAATTACGAAGTTCATCATCCGTNCCAAACGATACAACTGAATTAACCCCAGCAATAGCAGATAGGAATTCCATACGGTCATTTAATTTATTAAAAGGTCTTTCTATTCCTTTCTTTGAACGAACTCTTTCATCAGTATCGATACCCACTCTTAATACACCCAAAGATGCTGCGTGTAATATAAGTCTAATATGTCCAATGTGTAACACATCAAATGTTCCATTTACCCAAATCTTTTTCATTACAAAAATTTTTCCAATTCTTTTATTACCGTTTCAGATGTTATCAATTTTGTACATTCAAATTGTCTTTCAGTACCTTTATGGTCTGGACACCAATTCCAATCAGATGGGTCTAATCTCACTCTATTAAAACAACCTTCACATTTTCCTTTTGGTGCAGCAATTCTTACACAATCTTCCATTTCTGCCCAATCGTATGAGAATCCACTTATTAAAACAGTTGGTACATTTAAAGACCAACTTAACCAACTNAATCCACTACCTATACCAATAAATGCTTTTGATTTTAACATTTCATCCATAACTAATTCNAAAGGACCGTGTGGATGTTGAACTACTCCTTTTGGNAATTTGTTTCCCATATAATCATCCCCTTCCTTTGAAAGTAATTTTACCGTATATCCTTTNTTATTTAACCAATCAACAACAGTCTGCCATCCTGTTGGATTATTCCAAAATTTGGATTGTGCTGTACCAAATACTCCAATACAAACTTGTTTAAGTNTTGGGTCTATTTGTAAGTTTCTTTTTTTAATTTTAGGTTTTACTTCTANAAAATCCAATCCCAATATATCAGAACACATTTTTTGCATTGTTTGTGCTTTTGGGTCTATTGGATTTTTATAAAGATTAATTCTACTATCATCGTTATAAAACAATCCAATTTTATACATTGCATATAATCCTTCTACATTTGTTCCTGGCTCTACAAATGATATTTCAGGATATTGGTCTATAAACATATGATTCATAAATGTTGAAGTTATTACCTTACAATTATGTTTTTTTCTAAATTCATCTACATATGCAAACCAAGCTAATGAATCACCCAATGCCTTTGAATCTATTGCTATATATACACGCTTATCCTGTGCATCGTAAAGATATTCATACCACAATTTTCCATTTTCATAAATTTTTATATTCCACTCTATAAAATATTCTATACTACATTTACACCAACAATTATTTTTTATTGTAGTTGAATAATAAATTTTTCCACTTTTGTTATCTATNAATTCAACGGTATAATCAGAACTTATATTTCCCTGTACTTCCACATATGGNCCATTGACAAAATAAATTATTACTTTATTTTTTACTTCAACTATATTGTTTTTATTTTTCTTTAAATTATCGTATATCATTAACTCCAAGTTTTAACTGTTAAATCTAATAAAGAAAATCCTTCCGCTTGTTTACTATACAATTTATTAGTTGTATAACGTGGTCTTGGATAATTAGCAAATACGTGATTATACCAAAGGTCTCCAACATCCCAACCACAATCTTTTAATCTATCTGCCCACCATTGTTTCTCTCTATTTGGAATTAAATAACAATGTGCAAGGTCTTGATTCGGTGCAGTTTTTGAAAACAACTCATCTATTTTTTCTTTACTTCTCGATGGATTATCTGCGAATGAAATAAATGGTACATCATCTTTTTCTGATAAGAAACATGCTCTATGTACTATCTCAACAAATTCTTCTAATCCGGTATAGATAAATGCATCTGCTTCAAATACTAAAGTGTAATCAAAGTTTTCAGTATCCATAGTTTCTAATGCCATTCTATGTGCCAAATAACATCCATAGTGTCTACCTGTCATCCATCCTAAACCTGCGCCAGGATATAATTCTCCTGGTTTATTATCTTTACTTATGTGTTCCGGCCTTCTACAATTTTCAGCTGGCGCAAATCCTTCGTATGGTTGGTTTACAATTGGTTCATAATACATTCCATATTTTTCCAATTGTTTAATAGATTGAATAGATACTCTTTCTCGCATATCATTCGGTCTAGTCAACATATGCTTTATTTGAATACGAGGTTTCTTACGATACCAAGTTCTAAATCCTCTACTAAATTGTTTATAAAAGAATTCATCTGCTGCTTGTGTTACGCCTGGAAAATAACTTCCACCGTAATCATCCCCACTAATAATACCACCTGGTTTTATTTTATTATACCATATTTTTATATCATTGGTAACATCTTCGTATGAATGTCCAGCATCTAACATTATATAATCAATACTATTATTTGTAAATTGATTAGCTGCATTATGTGAAGTATCTTTTATAATATCAAACGAACCATAATTATTTGAAAGAACCGTATTATCTATAAATTCATAAAATATATCTCCATTAAATGCTCCTACTATATTTTGGTGTAACTCCTCATCATCAGTTCCTTTGAAAGTATCTATTGTTACAAAATTAACTTCTTTTTTTAATTCTTTAAGTTTATCTAACAAATAGTTTGCAGATTTACCAAGCCAAGTTCCAACCTCAACTAATGTAGAATTAGGTGTTACATTATCAGCAACATAATCGTATAAATCATTGTACGAAAAATATCCAGGTACTTCATTAAATTCGGGTTGTAATTTTTCTAAAATAATTCTTTTAGTTAATTTTAAATCATCATCTATATAAGTTACTAATGGATTATTATCGTATGTATCCAAATATGTATATAACTTTCTAAATATAGAAGGTAATTTATAACTCAATGCTTCTTTTACAGACAATGGGTTTAATTCTAATTTAGAACTAAAATAAAACATATCACACGCTGAATAGAATGTATCCACATCATTTCTTTCTCCCCATATAATACAATTATCAGGAACAAATTTCATCAATGGACCCCAATAGTGTTCAAAATTACCAGCTTGATTTCCTACAAAGTGAAATTTAATTTTATACTTTTCTAATTGTCTTGCTATTGCAAATATTTCAGCCTGATTTTTACCAGGTGCAAATAATCCAACATTAAGTATGTGTTTCCAAGTTGGGTCTAATCCTAATTCTTTTTGAGCAGCTGATTTATCAAATATATATTCTTCAATAGGATATTCCCATACATCAGTTTCTACTCCAGTATCAATAAATTTCTGCCTACTCCACTCCGATACTAAAACATATCTATCAGGATGATAAGATATTTCAGATGGATTTGTTAATGAACCATGTGTTGATGCTACTATAAAATACTTTCGTTTATCTGAAAATATTCTATCTAATATATTTGTTGCTAAATCGAATTGTGGTATCTCTTGAAAATGTATAATATCAGGTTGAAATACATTTATAATATCAACTATTTGTGATTTGTTATCTCCAAGTGTGTGTATAGGTACTAATGATTTGATTCTATTTTTTTGAACCACGAAAGCATCACCACCACTATTGTTTATTTCAACAATTTCGATTTCAAACTCATTGATAAAATGCTTTACCTGTTTGTATGTATATTGGGGTTGTCCGCCGGTAGAAAGATGTGGACAGACATAAAGTAACTTTTTCTTTGCCATATTGTAACAAATATACGAATTTTTTTTAAAATAACCAAATTTATTTTAGAAAGTTACATTACCTTCTAATAAATTAATTTCTCCGTTTGGATATTTTTGATTTAAATCGGCTAAGATTATATTTAATTCTTTATTTGTTTGAACATATTCATCTTCTATAACTAATATGATTTTATTCAATTCAGCTACATCCAAATGCAATTGTCCTGCATTTGCAATTAGTTCGTTTTTGCGGTTATTAAGTTCTTTTATCTTTGATAAAATACTTTCTTCTAATTTTTCAGTTTGTAATTCCATAATATATTATTGTTTATATATATAAATATATAGATTTTAAATTTTTGAACTACTTATTTCAGCTTCTAATCTATAAATTTTAGATGATAATTCTTGTATTGCTTTTATCATAGGAGCCATAAATTCTTCATAACGTAATCCCAAATCAGAATGATTTTCTAAGTCACCTTCAATATATCCAGCAAAATCATTTGTTGAAAGTTCCATTTCATCTAAAGTTGTTTTCACATGCTGTGCAACCAACCCATGATGTTTTCTTATACCAGGAGTCCAAGTTACGTTTGGTATTTGTTCATTTTTTATATATTCAATAACTTCTTCTTTTACTACTACTCCATCACTATTGATAATGGCCGGTTCTTTAACTGTTTTTATATAATCATCAATTTTTTCAGTAATAGCACTTCCAGAAATAAATTTATATGAAACTGGTTGTAATCTATTTATAAAATCTAATCCCAATTGCGATTGTTCTATTTCTAATTTTTGTGTTGCATCTGATGTTTGTATAGTTCCAGTATTCGACCATATTTGTTTCCATTTTTGTCCAGATTTTCCTATTGTCCAGTAGTTATCACTTGCTGGTAAAAAATTAGAATATGAAGTTATATACGTTTGGTCTGCAGCTGTTGATGTGCTTCTTCCACCTAAACGAAGTGATTCTTGTGTACCAGTTCCGCTAAAGTAATAATCACCTAAATAATTAGAAGTACCAAGCACAAACAATCCACCATTCATATAGATACCAGTATTACCCAAATTTGTTGGATATCCCCCATATGCAGATACATTAATCACACCACCAACAAAATTTGCTATTGCAGAAGCCCCACCATACGCACTTGGTTCGATTCTATTAAAACGAACATAAGCACCTTCATTTGATAATACCTGAATACCACCATTCGTTATTTCCGTTTTATTTACGTTTGGTGAAAATTGAAAAGTAATATCACCAGTTGTTGTATGATTAGAAGTTCCGGTTGTAGCATAATATGTTGCTGAACTACCAACGTAATCATATATAGCTGCAGATGTAGCTGTAACTTTTAGTACTAATCTAAATTGATATATACCAACTGCGGGTATTATTATTTGACCTCCTTTAGACCCAAATGAGATATTTCCCTGATAATATGCTGTTGATGTGTATGTTGAATAACTCCAATAATAAGGGCCGCCACCAGATGCATAATAATAAGAGTTAGTTGCAGTACCATATCTAGATGTATATGCTCCAGTTATCGCAACTTCAGATATAAACGTTGTTCCAGTTGAATCGTACATTTGTACATACCATTGACATGTTGTATTACCAGGAGAGGCATATTCCGATTGGTATGATTCGTATCCATAATTGGGTACATCGGGTGGGTAATCCGAAGTTGCCGTTGGTGAAGTCGTTGATATAGCTAAAGATGTTTCTGGAATATACACAGTGAAATTGGTATTACCAGGTTCACTAAAGGCTAGAGTTGTACCTGAATATATAGTGGTTGCTGATATACCAAACGAACCACTATATACTTCAGTAATATAGTTAGTAATATTAGTAGTTCCAGATGTTGAGGTTCTATTTCCATCAGTACCATCGTATTGTGAACCACTTATATATATAACTAGTCCACTTGGGTCAGTTAATGTTTCTTTTGGATTTAATACTACTTTCGCAGACCCCGTAGCGTTTGTATAAAACTCTATTGATGGTATTTGTGTATCAAATCGTAATAAAGAACCAGATGCAAGTAGTTTATTATCAGAAATAATAAATCCACCAATTTCACCAGAATCAGCAGTTATTGTTCCATTTATATCTAATTCCCCAACAGCATTATTCCAATAAACGAAGTTACCTTCAGTAGATGTATCTGCTCCAAATCTCATATTACCAGCAGCATCCATATAAAATCCATTACCACCACCAATACTTTGTGCACCAGCAGAACGAATGAAACCTACATCAGTTCCGTCCTGTCCTATTACTAATCCTTTTGTAACCGTTGCATTTTCAGCAAGTAATAATCCAGTTGCTACCGAACTAAACGTTGCTCCAAATGATTGCCAATATGTAGAATACGAACCTCCATTAATTGGTTTAGTATCTGTACCAATTGGTGCATTTACTACATTTGGAGTGTGTGTTACTTTTGCTATGTAGTATTGATTATCACTACCTTTAACAACGTCTGTTCTTTCTGTTGTTTTGAAGTATTGTAAACTACCAGTCCAAGGCCCTCTATAAACTACACCAGGACCAGGTCCACCTGCAGTTCCGGCAGTTCCTGCAGTACCACCACTACCCGCAGTACCGGATGTTCCTGCTGAGGCCGCAATTGACCAAGGACCTGAACCAGGATATCCTGTTAGTGCGTTTGTATTATTTGTTGCAATGTGTTGATAATTTTGTGCTTGAGCCGATGTACATTGCCAACTCTGGCCAGCATATGAAACTATGTCATTTGTGAAATAGGTATCACCAGCCGTCCAAGCTCCTCTTAATGAACCTTCACTAACTCCTGGTTCAAGTTGTCTAATAGCACCTACAATCGTTAATGTATCACCATCCCAAAACATTCCCTTTCCAGAAGTAGAAGTGGTTTTGATTGAAAGCCTGCCGGTAGTACCAGCTGCACCATTTTCATATATTCCTAAAAATACACCTGGTCTATCATATCCAATAACTCCGGTAGCTGCTGCCGATGAACCCGCAGTTCCCGCAGTTCCCGCAGTACCAGTTTGTCCAATTGCAATATACGGGTCAGTTCTTCCACCCGCAATTACAATATTTGCGAATGGAGTGTTTATATCTTTAACTCCAACGTTAATTGTATTTTTTACAAATGATTCTTCAAATATTGCAATCTTAGCTGCTACGAAGAATTCTTCTTCACCCAAATATTGCCAATGGTCACTATCAACCCAAGGTGATGCAGAACCACCATTATCCGGTTGTTGTGCCCCTACAATTATTGCTGGGTTATGTTTTTTTCCAGTATTAGGACCAGAGCCACTTGCAGCTGCCCAATAATGAGTTTCGTTATTATAATTTGATGGATTTGGCCA
>JGI25920J50251_10000656_pt1 | contig 12085 bp, 9 predicted proteins | sample LauGreBMM110DCMD_2_FD_50251 | JGI IMG/M metagenome (IMG submission 50251) | reverse complement strand
CTTTAGAAGTTGAATTACTAGGTTTGTCTAACGTTCCTAATATTTGCAAAAGTGTTGTTTTTCCTGCACCTGATGCGCCAACAATAGATACGATTTCACCTTTTTGAATATGTAAATCAACACCTTTCAATACTTGTAGCTTGTCGTAAAATTTGTATATATTTTTTGCTTGAATCATTTTGGAACAGTTTTCACAAAGAAACAAAGATTTTAACGATTTATGAATGGAACAGAAAAGAAAGTTTATTCACAAATTATAATTTTTAGTTAATTAGAAAGAGACCAACCGTGAAACTTGATAAATTTGCTGTAAATTAATAGTTTATGAAAAAGAAAATTGGAATCCTTTTGGCAATGTTACCTTTTTCTTGTCAATCAAAAGAAAAAGATATTATTTTACCGCAAATTAAACAACCTATAAAAATGGAAATGCAAGAGAAAATTGAAGTTGCAACTTTTGCTGGAGGTTGTTTTTGGTGTACAGAGGCTGTTTTTTTAGAACTAAATGGTGTTCAATCTGTAGTTTCCGGTTACATAGGTGGAAAAACAATAAATCCAACCTATAAAGACATTTGCAATGGCGATACTGGGCATGCTGAAGCCATCCAAATTACATTTGATTCAAGCAAAATTACCTTTCAAGAGTTATTAGAAATATTCTTTGCAACGCATGATCCAACCACATTAAATCGGCAAGGAAATGATTCTGGGACACAATATCGAAGTGAAATTTTTTATCACAATGAAAATCAAAAGAAAATTTCAGAAAGTTATATTACTTTATTAACCAAAGAAAATACTTTTGGGAAGCCTATAGTAACGATAATTTCCCCGGCAACAAAATTCTATGAGGCTGAGAATTATCATCAAAATTATTACAATCAAAACAAATCGCAAGGATATTGTAGTTATGTAATTACTCCAAAAGTTGAAAAAGTAAGGAAACTTTTTAAGGACAAACTCAAAAAATAGGATGTAAATTAATCAATATTTTACTCCTACATTTAGTTATTTTTAGTTTAAAATGAGGCGATTATTGTTTGAATATAAATCCTAATCCCATACTTTTTAGCATTCTTTTGCTAAATGGGAAAAAGAATTTTGATTGGCCAAATATGTAACCAAANCCCATTAACATAAAAGGATANATCGGAAAAACCAATAGTAGTAATATCAAGTAATAGAAAAACCAATGTGTATTTACTGCATTGATTCCTAAAAACGACATTAAAAAACTTGATATTTTTGCTGACAAAGAACCATTAATAGCGAAAACAAGAATTATCAATAGTAATTGAAAATTGTTAGTTATTCCCCATCGTTGTTTTAGCTTCTTCATCGTTTTTGAATCTTTCCCAAAATTACAAAATTAATNTCCAGATTAACCGCTTAATCAAACAAAAAAAATGCAACTCGATTAGAGATGCATTTTTTTGTAATGAAATAATTAAAAGAAAATCTATCTTAATTCTTTAATAAACTTATAATTTGAGAAGCCAATTCGGTTCCGATTCTATCTTGTGCTTCCAATGTAGCTGCACCAATATGAGGTGTTAATGAAATTTTGTGATTCATCAAAATTGTCATTTCTGGAGTTGGCTCATTTTCAAAAACATCTAAACCCGCAAACAAAACCTTACCATTGTCCAACGCTTTCACTAAAGCAACTTCATCAATAACACCGCCACGAGCACAATTTACAATTCCTACACCTGTTTTCATAATTGCCAATTCTGCGGTACCAATAATATATCCGTCTTGAGCAGGAACGTGCAACGTAATAAAATCTGCTTCTTTAAACACCGATTCTAATGATTGAGAAACTATCGTAGTTGTAATCGATTGACCATCAAAAAACACAACCGAAACGTCCACTTTTTCAATATAACTATCAGCAGCAATAACTTTCATACCTAGGCCTAAAGCCATTTTAGCAGTAGCTTGACCAATACGACCAATTCCTACAACTCCTAATGTTTTTCCTCGCAATTCAATCCCATTTGCGTAAGCTTTTTTCAAACCTTCAAAATTAGAATCTCCTTCCAAAGGCATATTTCTATTGGAGTCATGCAAAAATCGAACACCAGAAAATAAATGTGCAAAAACTAACTCAGCAACTGATTCTGATGAAGATGCAGGCGTGTTTATCACACTAATACCTTTGCTTTTTGCATACTCAACATCGATATTATCCATCCCAACACCACCACGACCAATGATTTTTAATCCTGGGCAAGCATCAATAATATCTTGGCGCACTTTTGTTGCACTACGAACTAAAACCACGCTCACGTTATTTTCGTTAACAAAATTGGCGACTTGTTCTTGCGCAACTTTTGTAGTAATTACTTCAAAACCCCCTTTTTCTAAAGCTAAAATTCCACTTTTAGAAATTCCATCATTTGCTAATATTTTCATTTATTTTTATTTAAAGATTGAAAAATTCAAAGTTTCAATCTGGTTTATTGTTTTATTTTTCAATTTTTAAATTGAATTTTCCAAAGCTTGCATCACGTCGACTAAAACCTGAACACTTTCAATAGGAAGCGCATTATACATAGATGCACGGTAACCGCCCACAGAACGATGTCCTGGCAATCCTGAAATTCCAGCTTCTTTCCATAACGAATCAAAAATAGGCGCATGTGCTTCATTTTCTAATAAGAAAACTGCATTCATATTCGAACGATCTTCAACGTTTGCAGCACCTTTAAAATAAGGATTTCTGTCAATTTCTGAATATATCAAAGTCGCTTTTGCATTGTTCAATTTTTCGACAGCAGCAATTCCACCAAGTTTTTTTAACCATTGCAATGTTAATAAAGACGCATAAACAGGGAAAACAGCTGGAGTATTANACATACTTTCTGCTTTAATGTGTTTTTCATAATCCAACATACTTGGGATTACACGTCCTGATTTTCCAAGAATTTCTTCTTTTATAACCACTAAAGTAGTTCCTGCAGGACCCATATTTTTTTGAGCACCAGCATAAATAATATCGAATTTAGAAAAGTCTAAAACTCTTGAAAAAATATCCGAACTCATATCGCAAACCACAGGAATTGAAACATTTGGAAATGTTTTCATTTGAGTTCCAAAAATTGTGTTATTGCTCGTGCAATGAAAATAACTAGCCTCTTCAGGAACGGTATATCCTTTTGGAATATGATTGTAATTTTGTTCTTTAGATGAAGCTACAACNACAGTTTCTCCAAATAACTTTGCCTCTTTTATCGCTGCCGAAGCCCAAGTTCCCGTATCAAGATAGGCTGCTTTTCCATCTATTTTCATTAAATTATAAGGAGCCATTAAGAATTCTAAACTTGCTCCTCCGTGAAGAAACAAAGCTTGATATCCTTTTCCTTTCAAATCCAATAATTCCAAAGCCAAATCTCTGGCTTCATCCATTACAGCAACAAAATCTTTGCTTCTGTGAGATATTTCCAAAAGAGACAAACCCGAATTATTGAAATTTAAAATTGCTTCCGCTGATTTTTCAAAAACTTCTTGAGGTAAAATGCAAGGTCCTGCGCTATAATTATGTTTTTTCATTGTAATAGTGATATTCAAAAAAATTAAAGCACAAATTTCGGAAATAGGAAACTAAAAACGCTTAATAATATCCAAATAGTTCTAATGTTTTATTAACAAAATCGTTTTCGTTGGCTTCGCTATTTGCAAATTTGATACACTATAATGCAATTAAGAATTTTATGGTATCGACATTATCTGAATAATCCCATAAATTTGGTTTTTGAGTTTGCCCAAATGCAACGCTATTTTCTATTAAATCATTGGATACAATGCATTGAATTTGCTCATTGTCAGCTTGTAAACGCAATTTTATGTCTTCTAAATTTTCATAAAATTCATAAAACACACTTGAAATAGGGGAGGCGTAACTGNTGTCTTCTTTAATAATTAAGAATTCATTGTCCAGCAAATTAAAATTGCTCATCAAAAAAACGGCTTTATTGTAATCGTAATTATTGATGTATTTCTCATATTTAATTACGTCTTGGTACGGAAACATTCCGGCAAAAAAAGCATCGAAATTGTAGTCTTTTGGAACAAATATTTTAGAAACATTTCTGCATCCCAATCCAAAATACCTAAAAATATCTTCGCCCAAAGCAATCATTTGTTCCTTGGATTCGTANCCGTTTAAAACAGCAACNGAATTTCTTGATTTTCTAATAATAGAAGGTTTGTCTTTGAAATAGAATTCGAAATATCGAGCAGTATTATTACTTCCAGTTGCAATAACGGCATCAAAACCCTCTAATTTACCTTCAACAAAAGTGATGTTTTGTTCTAAATTGGGTTCAATTGAAATCAAATATTTCGCTAAAAAAGGCAACAAATGTTGGTCGTTTGAAGATGTTTTTACCAACACTTTATGCCCTGAAAGTAACACTGAAATAAAATCGTGAAAACCAACCAATGGTATGTTTCCCGCCAAAATCAACCCAACAGTTTTAGAATCTACATCGTTGAAATCATAAGAATCCAACCATTGGTTTAAATTGGTAATTGTTAATGCTTCTGCCCAAGATTGAATAGCAAAATACACATTATCATTTGTGTACCAGCCATTGTGTGACTGTGATAAATTAATTAAATCAACAAACGTGTCAAAAAACAAATCATTATTTAAAACAGCTTCCTTTTTTATATTTTCATTACTTGAAAATTGTGATAAAAAGCGACTCAATTCAACGAAAATGTTTTTTTTGTGTTCTAAAGTCATATTGATTTGCTTATGAATTGTTTTGGATGTAATTTTGTACAAAAATAAGATAATTATCTGCAATAGGCAACACGCCGTAAGCATTATGCTTATAGCTTGAGCTTAACGCATAAAGGAAAATAAAATGGCAATAATAATAACAGATGAATGTATCAATTGTGGCGCTTGTGAGCCAGAATGTCCAAATACTGCAATTTATGAAGGAGCAGACGATTGGAGGTATAAAGATGGAACAAAAATTCGAGGAAAAGTAATTTTAGCTGACGGATCTGAAGTAGATGCAGATGCTGCTCAAACACCAATTTCAGACGATATTTACTATATTGTTCCTGGAAAATGTACCGAATGTAAAGGATTTCACGACGAACCGCAATGCGCCGCAGTTTGCCCAGTTGACTGCTGTATTCCTGATGATAACCACGTGGAAAGTGAGGAAACTTTATTGAACAGACAAGCGTTTTTACACAACGAATAATAAAAAAAAATCCTGAGTTTCCGCTCAGGATTTTTTTATAAAGGCATTTATATTCAACAATTTTTATTAAAAGATATAAATCCTATATTTGCACTCTTTAAAAACAAACTATAATGAAAGCAGGAATTGTAGGATTACCAAATGTTGGAAAATCAACGTTGTTCAATTGTTTATCAAATGCCAAAGCGCAAAGTGCCAACTTTCCCTTNTGTACCATCGAACCNAATATAGGNGTNGTAAATGTTCCCGATTCNAGAATGGGAAAATTAGAGGAATTAGTAAAACCAGAACGCGTCCAAATGGCAACNGTTGATATTGTTGACATTGCAGGATTAGTCAAAGGTGCTAGCAAAGGCGAAGGTTTAGGAAATCAATTTCTTGGAAACATCAGGGAATGTAANGCAATTATTCANGTTTTGCGTTGTTTTGATAACGATAACATCATCCACGTTGATGGAAATGTTAATCCTATTCGNGACAAAGAAACCATCGATATCGAACTACAATTAAAAGATTTAGAAAATGTTGAAAAACGTTTAGAAAAAGTAAATCGTGCTGCTAAAACTGGAAATAAAGAAGCCCAAACAGAAAAAGCACTTTTAGATAGAATCAGAGAAACATTGCTTCAAGCAAAATCGGCAAGAACCATAATTCCTCAAAATCACGAAGAAGTGGAATTGATGGAAAACTTTCAATTAATTACTGCAAAACCAGTTTTATACGTTTGCAATGTAGATGAAGAATCTGCCGTAAACGGTAATAAATATGTNGATCAAGTTCGNGAATTAGTAAAAGATGAAGCCGCAGAAGTAATNATACTTTCCGTTGGTNCCGAAGCCGATATTACCGAATTAGAAAGCTTTGAAGAGCGTCAAATTTTNTTAGAAGACATGGGATTAACAGAACCAGGCGCATCTGTTTTGATTCGTGCTGCCTATAAATTACTAAAACAACAAACCTATTTCACAGCGGGTGTCAAAGAAGTTCGTGCNTGGACAATCAACGTGGGNGCAACAGCACCGCAAGCTGCCGGAGTAATTCACACCGATTTCGAGAAAGGATTCATCCGCGCCGAAGTAATCGCCTACGAAGATTTTATCCATTATGGCTCTGAAGCCAAATGCAAAGAAGCTGGAAAATTCAAAGTCGAAGGCAAGGAATATATCGTAAAAGATGGCGACGTAATGCACTTCCGATTCAATGTATAAAAACTAAAATTTCAAAACCACTATCAATTTAGTGGTTTTTTTTGGTGCCAATTCCAGCTTTCCACTTCAAGATTTTTTTATAAAACGTTTTTTTCTAAGTCAAAAAAGGAGCTTTCTTTGGTCGCTCTTTTGTGCCAAGAAAAAATACGTTTTCTTGAAAAAAATGCTTTCCGTTTCAATCTGGGGCACAAATCCGAGACAACGGAAAATTCTGTTTTTAGAAGGGATTTCAAAGGATTTAAATCAAAAATCTGAAATCAAAAATCTAAAATCACATTGTCAATATCATTCTTAATAACTTTGAATACAAAACATTTTAAAACAAATCGAATTTCACTACATTAGCACACTCGAGGTCTGAACAAAAAATAATGACCAAAAAAGCAGTTAAATTCGATAAAAATAAAAATGTCAGATCAAAATCAATATACAGAAGACAACATCCGTTCACTTGACTGGAAAGAACACATCCGAATGCGTCCCGGAATGTACATCGGAAAACTCGGTGATGGTTCGTCCCCAGATGATGGTATTTATATTCTTCTAAAAGAAGTTCTCGACAACTGTATCGATGAATTTGTTATGGGAGCAGGTAAAAACATTGAAGTTACCATTAAAGAAAAAACCGTAACCGTTCGTGATTATGGGCGCGGAATTCCTCTTGGAAAAGTTATTGACGTAGTTTCCAAAATGAATACGGGTGGAAAATACGATTCGCTTGCCTTTAAAAAATCAGTGGGCTTAAACGGAGTTGGAACAAAAGCTGTAAATGCTTTATCCAACTATTTCCGAGTAGAATCGGTTCGTGATGACAAACAAAAAGCCGCAGAATTTTCAGCAGGAAACTTAGTTCTAGAAGAAGATATTGTAGAAACTACCAAACGAAAAGGAACCAAAGTTACCTTTATACCAGACGAAGCTATTTTTAAAAATTACAAATTCCGATATGAATATGTAATCAAAATGGTTAAAAACTATTGTTATCTAAATAACGGTTTGACCATTTTGTTCAATGGCGAAAAGTACTTTTCTGAAAATGGATTAAAAGATTTATTAGAAGAAACCATTCATGCTGATGATTTAGAATATCCAATTATTCACTTGAAAGGCGAAGACATTGAAATCGCAATTACACATAGTAAAACCCAATATAGCGAAGAATACCATTCGTTTGTAAACGGACAAAATACCACCCAAGGAGGAACACATCTTGCTGCCTATCGGGAAGCAATTGTGAAAACAATTCGGGAATATTACAACAAAAGTTTTGAAGCTTCCGATGTGCGAAAATCGATTGTAACCGCAATCAGCATAAAGGTTATGGAACCCGTATTTGAGTCGCAAACCAAGACCAAATTAGGTTCTACAGATATGGGTTCAGAAGCAGGAATGCCCTCGGTTCGTACGTTTGTAAATGATTTTGTGAAAACCAAATTAGATAATTTTTTACATAAAAACCCACCAACTGCGGATGCTTTGTTACGCAAAATTCTTCAGGCAGAGCGAGAACGGAAGGAACTTTCAGGTATCCGAAAATTGGCTACCGATCGTGCAAAAAAAGCCAATCTTCACAATAAGAAATTAAGAGATTGTAGGGCACATCTTCCCGATACAAAAAATCCTAAAAGTTTAGAAAGTACTCTTTTTATCACTGAGGGAGATTCGGCTTCTGGATCTATCACAAAGTCACGCGATGTAAATACCCAAGCGGTTTTCAGTTTGCGGGGAAAACCATTGAATTCGTATGGAATGAGCAAGAAAATTGTTTATGAGAACGAAGAATTCAATTTGCTTCAAGCAGCATTAGACATTGAAGATGGTTTAGAAAAATTGCGATACAACAACATTGTAATTGCTACAGATGCCGATGTCGATGGAATGCACATCAGATTATTATTGATTACATTTTTCTTACAATTTTTTCCAGAATTGATAAAAGAAGGACATTTATATATTTTGCAAACGCCACTTTTCAGAGTTCGTAATAAAAAAGAAACTATCTATTGTTATTCAGATGAAGAGCGAAAAGAAGCAATCGAAAAGTTAAAACCAAAACCAGAAATCACACGATTTAAAGGTTTGGGAGAAATATCACCAGATGAATTTAAAAATTTCATTGGCGAAACCATTCGTTTGGATCCCGTTATGATGGACAAAAACACCTCAATAGAGCAATTATTGTCATTTTATATGGGAAAAAATACGCCAGACCGCCAAGAATTTATCATCAAGAATTTGAAGGTGGATTTAGATGTTGTTGAAGCGAGTTAAATTAAAAGATTCAAAGAAATTAAATGGACGAATACGAAGAGAATAGCATCCCAAATGAAGACGAATTTAACGAAGAGTTAAACGAATCTGCAATTGAAGAAGGCTTTGAAGATATAAAATCTTCAGAAGGAAAGCATTTTTACGAAAATGACGAGGATGGCAACGATACCATTACCAAAGTTACAGGAATGTATAAAGATTGGTTTTTGGATTATGCCTCTTATGTGATTTTAGAGCGTGCTGTACCTGCAATTGAAGACGGTTTTAAACCTGTTCAACGTAGAATTATGCACTCGCTTAAGGAATTGGATGATGGTCGTTATAATAAAGTTGCCAATGTTGTTGGTCATACGATGCAATACCATCCCCACGGCGATCAAAGTATTGGTGACGCTATGGTGCAAATTGGTCAAAGAGAATTATTGATCGATTGTCAGGGAAACTGGGGAAATATCCTTACCGGAGACAGCGCCGCAGCTTCTCGATATATTGAAGCACGATTATCAAAATTTGCTTTGGAAGTTTTATATTCTCCAAAAATTACCGATTGGGGAGTTTCCTATGATGGTCGTCGGGCTGAACCGAATAATTTACCTGTAAAATTCCCATTATTATTGGCTTCAGGAGCGGAAGGAATTGCTGTTGGACTTTCCACAAAAGTATTACCTCATAATTTTAATGAGCTAATAGATGCTTCTATTAAAATTCTAAAAGGAAAACCATTTCAGTTATTTCCAGATTTTATGACTGCCGGAATTGCGGATGTGTCAAATTATAATGACGGATTAAGGGGCGGAAGAGTTCGTGTTCGTGCTAAAATTGCACAATTAGACAAAAATACGTTGGTTATTACCCAAATTCCATTTTCTACAAATACGACTACTTTAATAGATAGTATTTTGAAAGCCAATGAAAAAGGGAAAATTAAAATCAAGAAAATTGAAGACAATACCGCCGCTGAAGTTGAAATATTAATTCATCTATTCCCAGGTGTCTCTCCAGATAAAACAATCGATGCTTTGTTTGCTTTTACAGCATGCGAAACTTCGGTAGCACCTTTAGGATGTGTGATTGAAGACAATAAACCACTATTTATTGGTGTTTCAGAAATGTTGAAAATTTCAACAAACAGAACTGTTGCGTTGCTGAAAAGCGAACTTGAAATTCAATTAAGTGAATTAGAAGAACAATGGCATTTCGCATCTTTAGAACGTATTTTTATAGAACAAAAAGTATATCGTTTAATTGAAGAAGAAACTACCAAAGAAGGTGTAATTTCTGCAATTGACGAAGGATTGAAACCACATATAAAACATCTAAAACGAGCAATTACCGAAGAAGACATTCTGCGTTTGACCGAAATTAGGATTATGCGTATTTCTAAATTTGACAGCAATAAAGCCCAAGACAAAATCGAAGCTTTAGAAGGCGATATTGAACAAGTAAAACACGATTTAGACAACTTGATTGACTTTGCAATAGCATTTTTCACTCGTCTTAGAGATAAATACGGAAAAGGAAGAGAACGCCAAACAGAACTTCGCATTTTTGATGACATTGAAGCTACAAAAGTGGTTTTAAGAAACACCAAATTATATGTAAATAAAGAAGAAGGATTTGTGGGAACAAGCCTTAAAAAGGACGAATATGTTACAGATTGCTCTGATATTGATGATGTAATTGTATTTCTACGTGATGGAAAAATGATGATTACCAAAGTCGATGCAAAAACATTCGTTGGTAAAGACATTATTCACATTGCTATTTTTGATAGAAGCGACAAACGAACGATTTATAATATGATATACCGCGATGGAAAATCAGGNCCNTCNTACATCAAAAGGTTCAATGTTTCTGGAGTTACACGTGATAAACCGTATGATTTGACTAATGAAAACACAGGTTCGCAAGTAGTGTATTTTTCTTGTAATCCAAATGGAGAAGCAGAAGTAATTACCATTTTACTTCGCCAAGTAGGAAATATCAAAAAACTAAAATTCGATATTGATTTTGCAAAATTAGCTATCAAAGGTAGAACGTCAAAAGGAAACATAGTTACCAAATATCCAATCAAAAAAATTGAACTCAAAGAAAAAGGTATCTCTACACTATTACCACGGAAAGTTTGGTTTGATGATACTGTTCAACGATTAAATGTAGATGCACGTGGTGAATTGTTAGGTGAATTTAGACCAAACGATAAAATTCTAATTATACAACAATCAGGTAAACTGAAAGTTATTACACCTGAATTGACGACACATTTTGAGGAAGATATGGTTGTTCTTGAAAAATGGATTCCTAAAAAACCTATTTCCGCTATTTATTACGATGGCGAAAAAGAACGTTATTTTATAAAACGTTTCTTAGTGGAAGTGGAAAATAAAGAGGAAATTTTTATTACAGAGCATGAAAACTCACAATTAGAAATNGTTTCAACAGAGTATCGACCAGTTGCAGAATTGGTATTTAATAAAATAAAAGGGCTTCAAAAAGAAAATTTAACCGTTGATATAGAGTCATTCATTGCTGTAAAAGGATTTAAAGCACTTGGAAATCAATTGACAACCGANAAANTAAAACAGGTCAATTTATTAGAATCTTTGCCATACGAAGCTCCTGAAGAAATAATTCCAGAAGAAATAGAAGTAGAAGGTGATGTTGAAGTTGATGGGAGTGATGATTCAGAAATTCAACTTGATGATGACGGACAAATAACATTATTTTAAAAATAAAGCCACTCGAAAGTGGCTTTATTTATTTCTTGTTTTTTGCCATTTTCATATTCAAAACTTCCACTAAAAGCGAGAACGATATCGCAAAATACAAATAGCCTTTTGGTACCACATCTACATGATTTCCAAAAAAGGAAGCATTTGCTAAATGAGCAGATTCTGTAATTAGCATAAAACCAATTAATACTAAAAACGTTAATCCTAATATTTGGATGGAAGGGTGCTTGTTTACAAAATTTCCTACGGGAACAGCAAACTGCATCATAATCAAAACTGATATTACAACCGCTGTAATCATTATATAAATTGCGCCTTCAACACCATTTGTCATTCCAACTGCAGTCAAAATACTGTCAAATGAAAATACGAGGTCTATCAAAATTATTTGCAGAATAACGTTCGAAAAGGACTTGGTTGCTGATTTCCCTAACTCTTTTTCTTCCTTTCCTTTTTCTTCTACTTTTTCACGAATTTCATTGGTGCTTTTATACAATAAAAATAATCCCCCGAACAACAAAATCAGGCTTTGACCCGAAATTTGGGCTGAAAACCAACTATAATCAAATGTAAACCAGGCTTCTTTCATAGCAATCAATACAGAAATCCCCATCAAAAGTACAATTCTCATAAACATTGCTAAAAA
>JGI25920J50251_10000650_pt1 | contig 12136 bp, 8 predicted proteins | sample LauGreBMM110DCMD_2_FD_50251 | JGI IMG/M metagenome (IMG submission 50251) | reverse complement strand
TTCACTTCGACAGAGCATCATCCCAAGCCACCTACTCGGAAGAGTTAATAGCGTCTATCGCTTCTTTGCCTGGGGCAGCATTCCAATCGGAACCCTTCTTGGAGGCGCCTTAGTAGATCTTGTGGAGCTAACGGGAGATAGAGAATTTGCCTTAAGGAGCCCATATTTTCTCTCGGCCTTTTTAGGCCTGGCCCTATTCATTTTCGCAGCCCCAAGGCTGACCACAGCCAAGATCGAGGCGGCTCGAGGCTCCAATTAGGGTTGATTGAGCCTGTAAAGGCTCATTTCACATAACGAAACAGATACCTCTTTTTAATTGATTAAAGAGCCCTATAACGGGCAGACTAACCCCACCCTAAGGATGCGGGTGTGGGGGAAGTCGACTTTCCATACCTAGTCCTTAATTTCTATCACTAGGAGAAGAAATGAAATTAACACGCATTGCCAAGGTAGCAATAGCTACTGCAGCTGCGGCGGGTCTTGCAGTTTCAACGCTCTCACCAGCGAACTCTGCAACTCGTTCAACTGTGGTACTTGTTACCAGCAATCAGCTAACCGGTTTGAATCCAAGCGTTTCAAATATGAACCTCACTTTCAATTCTGAGGTTGCATATATGCAGGGCTTTGGTTTCAACTACTACGATAATTCACCAAAGCTTGTTGAAAACAAACTCTTTGGTTCATACAAAATCGTAAGTCAGAAGCCATTTAAAGTTCAGTACACCGTAAACAAGGGCAAAATTTGGTCAGATGGAACACCGATTACTGGTGTAGATCTTCTTCTGAGCCACGTTGTTTGCTCCAGCTCATATTCATTCACAGCAAAACTTGGTGATCCAACAGATAATGAAGCTAGACCTGCTTTCGATGCTCTCTGCTACGGTGGAAAGTACGACACTCACCATGTTGGTCTTCCAACACTCTCTGCTGACAAGATGTCGGTAACAATTGAATATGATGCCAAGATTCCAGATTGGGATGTCACAGGCCCTGGTCCATCTGCTGTCCATACGCTAGTTCACCTAGCTGAAGGCAAAGAAGGACTACAGAGCGCTGCTGCAAACATTGCTGCTAAGGCAAAGTTTGAAAAGGCATTTTATGATTACAACACTAAGTTGATGAAGGCAGCTGGAGACATCTGGTCAAAGGCATACAACATCACTAAGGTCGATGATTCAACTAACCCACTACTTCTTGTTGGTAATGGTGGCTACATCATCAAGAGCGCTGTGCCTGGTCAATCTGTGACCTTGGTATTAAATAAGAAGCATGTAAGCAACCCTTCAGGACCTAAGACCAGTGGCGTGAAGACCGTTGTCTTCCGCGTCGTCGGTGATGGAACTGCAGCTGCGCAAGCACTTCGTAACCAGGAAGTTGATATTTATCAGGGCCAGCCAACTGCTGACTCGGTAAAGATTCTCTCTGAAATCCCAACCGCCAAGATCATTGGTGGAGATCAAGCTGTTTATGAACACATTGATCTACGCCTGGGAACTGCTAACGGAATCGCTGAGCCTTACACCGGCCCATTTGCTGGCGATAGCCAGAAGGCTAGAGATCTAAGAACTGCATTCTTGATGGCATATCCACGAGATGAAATCGTAGATAAGTTGATTAAGCCAATTAACTCCAAGGCTGTTCGCATGGACTCCATTCTGCTTCTACCAGGTGAGCCTGGCTACGAAGAGATGGTTAAAAACAGCGGAGTCTCTAAATACACCAAGGGAAGCCAATCTGATCGNGAAAAAGAAGCTCTTGCATTAGTCCGCAAGCACTCCGCAACCGATGTGAAAGTTAATCTCCTATGGGGACAACCTTCCAACGCTCGCCGTGCTTCTGAGGCTCAAATTGCAAAGGCTGCTCTAGCTCGCGCTGGATTTGATCTCAATGCTCCTGGAAGATCTGGATGGTCAAGCTATCTTGATTCAAGCGAGTATGACGCATCATTCTTTGCATGGGTGAAGTCAGCAATTACTCAAGAGGGTAACTCTGACATCTTCTACTCAGATGGCGGCAATAACCTTGTTGGTTACAAGAACAAGACTGTTGANAAGGCTGTAGAGCTACTCCGCAGCACCTTGCTCTCTGAGAAAGATAAGCTTGCTCAATACGTAATCGTTGAGAAAGAGCTGATGAAGGATGCAGTATCCCTTCCTATCTTCCAGCACCCAGGCGTAACTGCAGTAAATAAGAAGCTGCAGAACGTCAAGCCAAACCCACTATCACCACAGTTGGTCTGGAACTATTGGGAGTGGAAGTACTCAAAGTAAGGGTAAAACCTTAATTTGAGCCAAAGCTCACCTTGAAAAAAGTGGGCAAATAGCAGTAATTCGAGTGGCACCTGGTTAAAATTCCAGGTGCCACTTGAAACATGTAGGCAGAAGCTTTAAGAATAAGAGAGTTAAGGAGGCTGGATTTGTTTTCCTATATCCTTCGCCGTCTTGGAGCCCTGGTTGTAATTCTCTTTGGATCAAGCTTCTTGCTATACAACCTCTCGGCCATTTCAACTGACCCGTTAGGCGATTTGAGAACTAGCACCGCTGAGAATAAAGAGTATTTGATTTTAGCCCTCACGCGAGAACTTCGATTAGATCTTCCACCCCCTTTGCGTTATTTCATCTGGCTTAGGGGAGTGCTGGGAATATTTACTGGTAATGCCAACTTTGGGCTAACCAGAGAGCAAGAGCCTGTGATTGAAGCAATTGCCGGAGCGATTCCAACCACGATACGTTTAGTTGCGGTAGCAACGATTGTGGCAATTGTTCTTGGTATTGCCCTTGGAATCACCTCAGCTCTTCGTCAATACTCACGCTTTGATTATGGAATGACATTCTTTGCCTTCTTNNTATTCTCACTACCAATTTTCTGGGTAGCTGTTCTTTTGAAACAATATTTAGCNATTGATTTCAACGACTTTTTAGTAACGGCAAAGATATCGCCGCCTTGGATAATATTTTTTAGCGCCCTNGTAGGTCTCTTCTGGGCCACGATAATTAGTGGAACTCGCAGAAGAGTCCTTATGGTCTTTTCTGGCGTCTTTGTCGCAAACTCAATCTTCTTAAGTTTCATTAGCGCCACCGAGTGGCTCTCATATCCACGCTTAGGGCCAATCACTATCTTTATTTTTAGTATTGGAATTGCTTATGCAGTCACTTATCTCTCTGTTGGCCTATCAGATCGAGCTGCTCTTAAAAGCAATCTCTTACTTGCGCTAATNGGCGTNATTATCTACTTCCCAATTCAATCTTTACTTGACTCAAATCGCCCTAGAGTAGGTATTTTGACTCTTCTTGCCGCACTCTTAATTTCAGCGGTCTCAGTCTCATTTATCTTTGCTCGGATAGATCGTGGCCCAGTTATTCGCACCAGCGTTATAACCTCTGTATTAATTGGAGCTTTAATTTTAGTTGATCAGATGATGCAGGCCTGGAGACCATATGTTGAAAGCGATGATGTTAATTACCGACCTGTGGCAACTATTGGTCAATCAACGATCTGGTTAACGGAAGTCTCTTTCTGGGTAAGAGTGCTGGATTTCGCCATGCATTTAGTCCTTCCTACTCTGGCTTTGACCTTGATCTCATTTGCTGGATACGTTCGTTTTTCACGCGGAACCCTGCTTGATGTTTTAAATCAGGATTACATCAGAACAGCCCGTGCCAAGGGATTAACCGAGCGCACTGTGATTATGCGCCATGCCTTTAGAAATACCATGATTCCTTTAACTACCATCATGGTGGGTGATGTGGCTGGAATCGTTGGCGGGGCAATCATTACTGAGCGAGTCTTTGCTTGGCAGGGGATGGGAACTCTCTTTAATAAAGCTATTAACTCCTTTGATTTAAATCTCTTGATGGGGGTTATTCTATTTCTTTCAACTTTAGCTATTTTGGCAAATCTAATTGCTGATCTTCTCTATTCAGCTTTAGATCCTCGAATCCGGGTAGGGGCTGGTAAGTGATGGCGCGTAAGAGGCGGGAAGTTGAAATCGTTAATGATGCTAATGAGAATGCCATCCTTAATAAGGAGACCGAAGGTTTAAGCCAAGGCCAGATTGTTCTCCGTCCGCTTCATTCGCCATAGAGCGGCGATGATCTCTGTTGTTGTTCTATTTACTTTAATTGCTGTGGTCTACACCTCACTAGATTGGCGCCTTGGAGATGAGAAAGATCCAATCGTTATCCCTGGTTGGTGGAAGTATGGTTTTGAAGATATGCCAGAGCTACGTTATGGCGCAGATTGTGTAGGAGATTCAATTGGCTGCCCAACTATTGATGCGGTGCCATTTTTTGATGGGGATGGAATCGCCCTTGGGCCTCATCCATTTGGCCAAGATGATATTGGTCGCGATTACCTAGCTCTAGTGATGCGCGGAGCTCAACGCTCACTTCTAGTTATGTTCATAATTGGCGCAATCGCTGCCACGCTCGGCACAGTTATTGGCTCCCTTGCCGGATATTTCCGCGGCTGGATCGATGCCATCTTGATGCGTTTAGTTGACTTCATTATTACTGTTCCAGTAATCATTATCGGTTCGGTTATTGGTTTCCACTTCGGAAATAAGGGCGCAGCCTTCCTAGCCCTCTTGTTGGGACTCTTCTCGTGGACGGGTCTTTCGCGATTGGTCAGAGGTGAGTTTTTAACCTTGCGAGAGCGTGAGTTTGTTGACGCCTCAAGAGTGGCTGGCGCTAGTAATCGCCGAATAATCTTTAAACATATCCTTCCCAACGCGGTTGGAGTAATCATTGTTTCGGTCACTCTCTTGATGTCTGGTGCGATCCTTTTGGAAACAGCGCTTAGCTATCTAGGCTTTGGAGTCACTTCACCTGATGTCTCTCTAGGGCTATTGATCTCTAATTACCAGGATGCCTTTACCACCAGGCCCTGGCTCTTCTGGTATCCCGGCATATTTATCATCATCATTGCGCTCTGTATCAATTTCATTGGAGATGGCCTGCGAGATGCATTTGATCCAAGGCAGCGTCGTAGATTGAGTCGTAAAGAAAAAGCTAACGCTCGGGCGATGGCTAATCGCAGTGATTTGGCCTAAAAGCCTGCAAATTGAGTAATTAAAGCGATTAGAAATAAGGATGCGGAAATAGCTGCGCCCCTATAGTTATATTTAGTTGAGAATTCTAACCCTGGAATATTTCCTACTTGGGTAAAGTTCTCAAAGTAATTTCTAGCCATTGCTATCGCCACCCCAGAGTTACTCCGAGGGCTCTCGCCAGCTTTGATACTGCCGCTATCTCCAAGCCTTATCCCTCTTATCTCAGTTGGATGAATATTTCTGGCGTGATATCTACCCGGCGCTTGGGCAGCAAAGGCATGGATTTTTAGATTACTTGGTTTATGAATCACATACATTGTGTATTTGGCATCAATCTCTGAAATCTCATGCCAACCTAAAGTGATCTCCTTCATCGGATTAACGATTATCAAACCTTGATCGCTGTAAACAACTTTGGGATGGATAAAGATTAGGTAGAAGAAGGAGCAGGCAAAGAGGCCCCAGGTAATACTTGGTAGCCCTCCTGTAAATCCATAATCTAGGATATTTATATAAGTCAGAGTACTAATCGTGAAAAAAGCCCAGAAGGAGAGAAAGTATCCATTACGCGGACGAAAGTTCTCCACATTACTCATATCTCAATCTTCTCATCAATGCCTAGAAGAATTCTCAAGATGACAAAATATTGCTCGAACTCAGATTGAGATGAATCAAAGCCTGAGCCGCGGAAAACTCGCCCCAAATAACAGCCAGGGAGCTAAGGGCGCTATCGAGCTGGATCTGCCAGGGGCACCATGGTTGCTTGCTTTGAGCCTGAGATGGCCGCTTGGATAGCAGTAAATTGTAAAGTTTTTGTTACCTAGCCCCCTTATCAGCCATTGTCAGAAATAGCCCTGTAAGGCAGACTTTNCCAACCCTCGAGGGNTAGTTAATGGTAAAGCGGTCGACTCTTTACTAATNACTATCCCCGCAAACAAAGACCTTTTAGGAGGTTATCTTGAAAAACAAGAAGTTAAGAGTGGCAATTNTTGGATCTCTTTCGATCCTGCTTGCTGCTTCAACAGTAACGCCGCCAGCAAATGCGGCTAAGAATGGAACTGTAATTCTCCATGAACCAAACCCGCTATCAGGCTTTAACTCAGCTGTTGTAGGTTTTAACTTGGTAACAAACTCCACTATCGGTTATCTAACTGGTATGGGATTTGGATATTACGATGCCTCAAGAACTTGGGTACAGAACACCACATTTGGTTCTTATAAAGTAACTTCAAATAAGGCCACTGATTTCCGTGTTCAGTACACCGTAGCTCCAGGAAGAGTTTGGTCAGATGGAACTCCAATTACTGGAATTGACCTTCTCTCATCTCATATGATTTATAGCCGCGATTATGCAAAGGCTGCAGGTCTTGGTGATTGGGCTGCTGGAGATAAGATGGCATTTAATGCTGCTGGTCTCTCTTCAAGCACATACTCTCTATACCAGACAGGCGATCCAGTAGTAAGCGCTGATGAAATGTCAGTTACCTTTAAGTACAAGCAGAAGTTCCCAGATTGGTGGCTATCTGTTATCGGCGCACGTCCAGTACATGCTTGGACGCTAGCTGCTGAAGGTAAGACTGANCTNCAGAGCGTCTCTGCAAGCAACGCTGCACGTGATCGCTGGTATGCCGCATATAAGGCTAAAGACACTGATCTTCTAAAGAAGATTGGAACTATCTGGTCAACTTCCTATAACAGCCCAGATGTAAACGCTGCAACTACTAACCCTCTTCTATGGGTTGGAAACGGTGGCTTCAACGTCGTTAGCGCAGTTAAGGGACAATCAGTAACCTTGAAGGCAAATCCACTTTATAACTCCGGACCTAAGGTCTCAGGAGATATCAAGAACATCATCCAGAAGTTCGTAGCTGATGGAAACCCAGTGGTTCAGGCCCTTGGTAATGGTGAAGTCTCTCTCTACTCAGGTCAACAGACTGCTGACGGAGTTGCTGCTCTGAAGAAGCTTGCTGGAGTAACCACAATTGGTGGCCTCGGTGGAGCTTATGAGCACGTAGATCTTCGTAGCGGTGCTTACTTCTCAGGTGGAACTCCATACACCGGTCTATTTGCCGGAAATGGAGTGCAGGCAACCGACCTACGTCGCGCCTTCCTACTCTGCGTTCCTCGTCAAGAAATTGTCGAGAAGTTAATTGCAACAATTAACTCAGATATTCCACCACTTCGCTCAGTTACAGTTCCATCACATGAAGATAGCAAGTATGCAAAAGTTATTGCTGCTAATGGATCTTCATATTATGTTGGAACACAAGAGTCACTAAATAAGCGCTCTCTCTCACTCGTTCAGAAGTATCAGAAGAATGCAGTGAAGAATCCGCTAAAGGTGAACTTCCTAGTACCTGGAAACAATGCACGTCGTGCAGCGCAAGCGCTATTGCTTAAGGCGAACCTTGCTAAGTGCGGCTTTGATGTAAACCTTGATACTCAAGTTGATTGGTCACCAAAGCTTCGCGATTCCAAGTATGACGCGGCATTCTTTGCCTGGGCTGCAACCAGCACAGCGCAAGGATCAATTCGCGCCAACTGGCGTTCTGATGGCTCCAACAATTACAGCGGAGCAAACTCAGGTCCTGGGCTCAATGCGATTTTGGATGATGTTTTCGGTCGTCCAATGTCAGATTCAGTTCTAACCACAGCCTTTATCAAGATTGAACGTGAAATCTTCGGTAAGGGTTACACGCTACCTCTATACCAGCATCCAGCAGTGACTGCCTATGACAACGACCTTAAGGGCGTTAAGGCCAGCTCACTATCTCCTGTGAAGGAATGGAACCACTGGGATTGGAAGTACTAAGAAAGAAGTAGAGCTAATCGCTCAACTTTGAAGGCTTGTTGGGCCTTAGGGATTTTTAAAGAAAATTCCTAAGGCCCACAGGCTATATTTTTGTCTTAAGTCAGTAATATTCGTAGGCTCTAGTAGCCCGAGGTAGGAAGGAGAGTGCCGTGCTAGCTTTTATCGCTCGACGAATCGGCGTCCTCTTTCTAATCCTTTTCGGTTCAAGCTTTATCCTCTATAACCTTGCAGCGATTGCAGGAGATCCNATTGGTGANCTTCGCTTTAGCGATGATCCCGAGATNCAGGCGCAAATTNGAGAGCTCGAAGAGTTTTTAAACCTAGATGTGCCGCCCCCACTTAGATATTTCATCTGGCTTCGCGGCGTTCTAGGAATTTTCACCGGCAATCTAGATCTAGGCCTTACCCGACTTCGTCTTCCAGTATCGGGTGAAATTGCAACTGCAATGCCTATCACTATTCGACTAGTTATTTTCGCAACAATATTTGCCATCTTTGTCGGTATTTCTCTAGGCATCGTTACAGCACTTCGTCAATACTCACGTTTTGATTATTCAATGACATTCTTTGCATTCCTACTTTTCTCACTACCTATTTTCTGGGTTGCAGTTCTTTTAAAGCAGTACCTAGCAATTCAGTTCAATACTTTTTTATCCGATCCTCAGATAACTACCTCGTGGAAAGTTGGAATTGGTCTGGTTGGCTCCCTGTTCTGGGCCTCACTTCTTGGTTCAAAGCGTGGAAACTTTTGGAAGGTATTTGCAATTGTCTTCGTGGGAACATTTGCCTTCCTCACCTTTGTCGATGAAGCCAATTGGTTAACTGATCCCGCACTTGGCCCAGTATTAATTGGTCTTCTCGCGGTTGGTATTGCATTTGGCATAACTTACTTAAGCACAGGATTTGGTAATAAGGCAGCGCTCTATGCCTCATTGACCATGGCACCACTAACTGTGATCTCTTATTTTGTTCTATCCAACTCACTTAATTCCTCATCATCAATTCCTCAACTTCTTAGGTATGCCTTAATCACAATTATCGTTGCTGTGGCAGTGGCTCTGGTCTTTGCTCGAATTGATCGTGGCCCAGTTATTAGAACTACAGTTATTACCGCTCTGTTCTCAGGACATCTAATTATCGTTGATAAGTTCATGCAGACCTGGAAGCCATATATGGAAGAGGGCTCGGTGAGCTTTAGGCCGATTCCGACTCTGGGTCAAGCAAAGGAGCTATTGACTCCAAATGAGTTCTGGATTTCAACCCTAGATATTTTGGTTCACTTATTCTTGCCAACAATTGCCCTTACTTTGATTTCATTTGCTGGATATATCAGATATTCCAGAGGAACTCTGCTTGAGGTTTTAAATCAGGATTACATAAGAACTGCTCGCGCTAAAGGGCTAAATGAGCGAACTGTGATTATGCGACATGCTTTCCGAAATACTTTGATTCCATTGACCACAATTATGGTCGTTGATTTTGCTGGAATTGTTGGTGGAGCCATCATTACTGAGCGAGTCTTTGGCTGGTATGGAATGGGAACTCTCTTTAATAGAGCGATTACCAGCCAAGATCTAAACCTACTTATGGGTGTTTTCTTTATTACTGCAACGCTAGCTGTTATGGCTAACTTAATCGCAGATCTTCTTTACTCAGCCCTTGACCCAAGAATTCGTGTTGGGAGTGGAAAGTGAAGATAGGAAGAAAGAGTAAAGAGGCGGCTCTTGAAGAGCTAACTATTGAATCTGGCGAAAATGCTATTGCCAATAAGGAAGTCGAAGGATTGACTCAATGGCAGATTATTCGTCGTCGCTTCTTTAAGCATAAGGCTGCGGTAGCCTCACTTATCTTCCTAACATTCATTATTGTCTTTGTCTTCTCTGCAGTTGATGCCAACTTTGGTCCGATTAAGACTAAGGGTTGGTGGAAGTGGACTCCAGATGATCTGCCAGATCTTCGCTTTGGTGATTGCCCCAATGACACCATTGGCTGCCCAACAATTTCTCTTCTTCCTAAGTTTTTAGGGGGAGAGGGAATTGGCCTTGGCGAACACCCATTTGGTCAGGATGACATTGGTCGAGATTACTTCTCCCTAGTTATGAAGGGCACGCAGCGCTCTATTCAAGTTATGTTCATCATTGGATTCTTTGCAGCAATTATCGGAACGGTTGTTGGCGCTGTTGCTGGATATTACAGAGGCGTAGTTGATAACGTTCTTATGCGCTTTACCGACTTCATCATCACAATCCCAGCAGTTATTGTGGGATCAGTTATTGGCGCAAAATTTGGAAATCTTGGCGCAATCATTCTTGCGGTTTATCTTGGCCTCTTTGCCTGGACAGGGCTTTCTCGTCTGGTGCGAGGAGAGTTTTTAACCCTACGCGAGCGAGAGTTTGTTGATGCAGCAAGAGTTGCTGGGGCATCAACTAGAAGAATTATCTTTAAGCACATTCTTCCAAATGCTGTTGGCGTAATCATCGTCTCAGTTACCTTGCTGCTCTCTGGCGCAATTTTGCTAGAGACGGCTCTTTCCTACCTTGGCTTTGGAGTTGTGCCACCTGATGTATCCCTTGGGCTTTTGATTAATCAATATCAGGATGCCTTCACTACCAGGCCATTCTTGTTCTGGTATCCAGGATTCTTCATTGTAAGTATTGCTTTAAGTATTAACTTCATTGGTGATGGTCTGCGAGATGCCTTTGATCCAAGGCAGAAGCGCAAGATTACTAAGAAGGAAAAACAGAACGCCAGAGCGATTGCAAGAAATCAGGCATAGGCAATCAAATGAGAAATAATTACAGTAATACCGAGAGCTATGTAGAGGAATTTAGCCAGATTATTAACTTTAATTTCGCTAGCGATAGCTCCCTGCTTGAAACTTCCGCGCTCTTGCATATAAAGGCGAGCAATTTGAGCCGCCGCTCCAGAATCAGACCTGGGCGAGTCAGCAGCTTTAATTCCACCACCTTGCTGATGAAATCCTTTAAGCTCGCTGGGATGAATAGCTCGGTGTTGAGATCTAGAGGGTCCAGCAGCAGCCCAGCATTTAATGATTCCAAGGTCACTTTTTATGTTGAGAACAAATTTAGTATCAACATCACTAACCTTTATCCAATCAAGGATCTTGGTGGTGAAGGGGTTTCTAACTGCCAGGCCAAGGTTGGTAAAGACCAGAGCCGGTCTTTGAATTCCAAGGTATACCGAGGCAGCAATCAAGAGAATAAGAGCACAGAAGGCGAAGTTTTCAGCGCTGCTGTACTTGGATTCCAGGAGAGTAGTAATCAACATCCCAAGACAGAAGAGATATCCCAAACTACTGTAAACTCGCGAGCCTTGGGCACGAAAGATGATCGCATTTCCACCGATGTTAACCAGATTGCTGAATGGAGAGTAAGCCATGAGTGAACCAATCCTAAAGGTTAAAGATTTCTCGGTCGATTTCTGGGTTGATGGCGTCTGGTATCCCGCAGCCATCAAGATGAACTTTGAGCTCCACCCAGGCAAGGTCCTTGCCATCGTTGGTGAGTCAGGATCGGGTAAATCTACAACTGCCCTTGGCCTAATGGATCTCCTAGCTTCAAATGCAAGACGTACCGGCCAGGTTTTAATCAAAGATGTAGATATGATCAATGTGAAGAGCTCAACGCTTCGCAAATTCCGCGGCAAAGAAGTTGCTTATATTTTCCAAGAGCCGATGACTGCGCTAAACCCGGTCTACACCATTGGTTTTCAAATAGTTGAGACTCTAAGAAACCACTTTGATATGGGGCCAAAGCAGGCTCGTCTCCGCGCCATTGAGCTCTTGACGATGGTTGAAATTCCAAGCCCTGAACAATCATTTGATAAATACCCTCACCAACTATCAGGTGGTCAGCGCCAGAGAGCGATGATTGCTCAAGCACTTGCCTGTGATCCAGGTCTTTTGGTAGCAGATGAACCAACTACGGCTCTTGATGTAACAATTCAGGCAGAGATCTTAGATTTGATGCGAAGCCTTAAAGACCGGCTTAACTCAGCAATTCTTCTAATCACCCATGACATGGGCGTTGTTGCTGATATGGCAGATGAAATTTTAGTTATGAAGGATGGACTCACAGTTGAGCATGGCAGCTCTGATCAAATCTTTAATCGTCCAAAGCATCCCTATACAACTGAGCTNTTNGCNGCAGTNCCNAAGCTTGGCTCCTCTAGAAAGCGTGTTCTTAAAGTGGCACGGGATGCTGAGCCAGTACTTAAGATGCGTAATGTCACTATTGAATATCCAAAGCGAGGAA
>JGI25920J50251_10000649_pt1 | contig 12147 bp, 10 predicted proteins | sample LauGreBMM110DCMD_2_FD_50251 | JGI IMG/M metagenome (IMG submission 50251) | reverse complement strand
AAAACGGATACCACCTGATGCCGTCAGGAAATCCGAAAGCGACTATGGCATTATCTAACAGACCATTCAGCAGCCGTCCTGGATCAGGCGGCCCCAGGGGAAGATTCCTCCCAAGAAAAGAAGCAGAACACCGTATCAACCATTTCATCAGGGTTCCACAGGTTCGCCTTGTAGGTGATAATGTAACAATGGGTGTTTATTCAACGCAAGATGCCCTCAAAATGGCCCAACAGCTGGAGCTTGATCTGGTGGAAATTTCTCCACAGGTTGATCCTCCTGTTTGCAAAATCATTGATTACAACAAATTCCTTTACGACAAGAAACGCAAGGAAAAAGAAATGAAGGCCAAGAGCAAATCTGCTGAACTAAAAGAGATTCGTTTTACTCCTGGTACTGATGACCATGATTTTGATTTCAAGGCCCGTCATGCTGAAAACTTCCTCAAAGAAGGCAACAAGGTAAAGGCCTATGTACAGTTCAAGGGTCGTGCCATCATGTTCAAGGAAAGGGGCGAACTTGTGCTTTTGAAATTCGCTGAGCGNCTTTCTGAAGTAGGNCAGGTTGAAGGTCTTCCCAAGCTGGAAGGNAAGAGAATGCTNATGATCATTGCACCCAAATCCGCCAAGAAGAAGGTAACTGCAGCAGCAGAATAAATCATACACCGCCAAATGATGTGTTTCAACAGTGCCTTCGGGTACTGACCAATGAAAATATCATTTGGCGTTTTTGTTTTTTAGATTGACCTGCTTTTTGCATTGTTCCATTTGCCAGATTTGAGATAAGCAAAAGACATGATAAATATGCTGGTCCAGTAAACCCATTCTGATCCCCATCCCCATACAATGGACAGGTTGTATACTTCCATGACCAGGTATACATAAACAATGTACATGACAATAGTAATCAATTCTATCATGAGGTTGATCCTGGTATTGCCCGTTCCAGTAACAGCATTAAGGCAAACCGTAGACACAGACATCATCAGGATGGCCACAGAAACAACCCTCAACACAGGAATGGCCATGGCCAGAAATGCAGCATCATCATTGAATATGCTGAGGATTTCCCTGGTAAAAAGTTGAACAGGAATGAAAATAACCAGGGTTGAACCAGCACTGAGCATGGCTATCCTACCCACAAGTATCATCACCCTTTTGCTCAATCCCTGGCCAACAAGGTTGGAAACCATTGTGCTGGAAGTTGCGGCAAATGACCAGATAAAGATGCCATAAAAGCCAAACAGCAGCCTCATCAGCTGACTNACATCCAATGCCAACATNCCATCATGGGATACAAGGATGAAAAAAAACTCCCAGCTGATGATGCTGATGGCGTATTGCAGGATAATGGGGGATGATTGTATGAAAATGGTTTTACTGATCTTCCAGTTGAATGTCAGGTTATCAAACAATTTGAACCTTGTATTCATTCCCTTTGCATTGATGATGGCCAAAACAACCACCATCCCGATGAATTCTGCCATGATGCTTGCATAGGCCGCACCATTGAATCCAAGTTTAGGCATCCCGAGGTTACCAAAAATCAATCCATAATCCAACACCACATTGGAAATTGTTTCTGCCAAAGTACCCCAGATCAGCAATTTGCTTTGATTGGTTCCTACCAGCAAGGCATTGCGCATTTGGTAGATGTATAAAAAAGGGAGACCCCATATCCGGATAAACAAGAAACTTGTAGCCTGTTTGGCCAAGGCAGGATCGGTAAAACTTCCAAATATGGCAGGTGCAAAACTGTAGGTGCAGATGATGCCAAAAACAGCAATCAAAAGCGTGAGGTAAATGCTTTGGATGAACAATCCACCTATTTCTGAGCTGCGGTCCTGACCTGCCCTTCTTGAGACCAGGGTTTGCAGGCCATTGTTGAGTCCATAGCCAATGACCGAAAAAATAAGGTAATAAACGCCTGTGATTCCAGAAGCACCCATGTAGCCTGGACCCAATTTGGACAAGAAGAAGCTGTTGATCAGAAAATTAAATTGGGGAACAAGTATGGCAAAACTGATGGGTATTGCCATCTGTAAAATCTGCCTGTAACTTATATTCAATTTCAAACTATCTTCCATACTGATCTCTTGTCGATGCCCCACTCCAAGCCAGATTGCAAACCTACGGCTTTCCCATTCGCTTTTAACTGTTAAATACATTAAATTTGTTGTATGATTTCATCCGCCATTAGGCCAACTTTTGGTTTCAGCAATGAAAATAATACTTCAGCCATCGAAGNATCAGCCAAATTATGCATTGAAGTTGGGGAATTTCATATCGCCCTTACCATCAGCAATCCCTCTGGTGATTTGATCAGCATATTTGACCTTTATTCATCCAAGCAAAAAACAGATGCAGCTTTTTTGCAGTCCGTATTGGCATCTGAAAAACTTGTGGGCATCCAATTCTCTGATGTTATTCTTATTCACAACCAAAAAGAAATGGTTTTAGTGCCATCTTCTTTGTACAACCAAGAGCTGGATGCTGTCCTTATTGACACCATTCATGGCGACCAAATGGACTATTCCATTGCTGTGGATGATGTTCACCAATGGGAATTACACAATGTATTCGGAACCTCTTCTGAAATGCTTGAACTTGTTCTTGATAAATATCCGCAAGCAAGGCAAGTGCAGTACATGACTGCATGCCTCAGAGGAATTTTCAGAACCCTTACCGAAGATGTGAACCAATGGATCAAGCTNTATGTTTTGCCCTCTTGTTTCAATTTGGTTGTATTAAAGGGAGAGCAATTGCAGATTGCCAAGTCATTTTATTACGAAACTCCCGAAGACATTATTTATCATTTGTTGAATGTGGTTGATAAATATGGCCTTGATGTATCTGAAGCAATTGTAGAGGTGAGCGGTTTACTAGATTCATCCTCAACTACATGGAGGGAGTTAGGCAAATATTTCTTGAACATCAGTATAGAAAAAACCACTTCTTTTTCAGGTGAAAATCCAAACAACGCTGATTTTCCTTCCCATTATTTCACCCCATTTTTGCTTGTTCCCAGATGCGTATAATCAGCGGAGAACTCGGTGGCAGGAANATCAATCCGCCCAACAACATGCCTTTTACCAGGCCCACGACAGACATGGCCAAAGAAGGCCTGTTCAATGTCATTGAAAACAACATGGACCTTTCTGCCGTACGCTCCCTCGATCTTTTTGGGGGAACAGGGAGCATCAGTTTAGAATTGTTTTCAAGGGGTGTGAAAGACCTTACCATCATTGAGAAGGATCCTGAGATGTATAATTTTATAAAGAAAACAGCAGAACAGATGGCTGTTACNGGCTTGAAACTTTTCAGGTCTGATGTGTTCAAATACATNGTGGAATGCAAGGAGCAGTTCAATTTCATTTTTGCCGGTCCTCCTTACGCTCTTGGTAACATTGAAGACATTCCAAAGATAATTTTTCAAAAAGAACTGCTTGCCGAAGAAGGCTGGTTCATTTTAGAACATACCCCCCGCAATGATTTTAAGGATCATCCCTATTTCAGGACTGAAAGAAAATACGGAACAACCATATTTTCAATTTTCATCAACCGCCCCACTGAAACCAAGGCCTAATGAAGAAGTCTGAAGCAAGGAAAATCTTCAGTGCACAACGTTCTGCATTAAAACCTTTTGAGGTCAATACCAAACAAGACCTTTTGCTGATATTTTTCCAGCAGCTTGCCCTTCCACATTGTAGTCTCGTTCACGCATACCTTCCGCTCTATGAGCGCAACGAGCCCGATCCAACTCCATTGTTGGATTTTATGCATTTTCGCCATCCTGGCATGCAGGTTACCTATGCCAAGATAGACCCAAACAATTTCAGCATGCTGCATTTTTTGCAGGATGATGAGATGTATTTTGAGAAAAACCAATACGGAATACCTGAGCCCATCGGTGGAGTAGCAGTTGACGAGAAGGATATTGACATTGTTTTCATCCCCTTACTGGCATTTGATGAGTTGGGCAACAGGGTGGGATATGGAAAAGGGTATTATGACCGGTTTCTGTCAAAATGCAGAAAAGATGTATTCAAAATTGGCCTTTCGTTCTTTCCGCCCGTCGATTCAATTGAAGATGTCGATTTCTTCGATAAAAAGCTCGACTTTTGTATTACACCCGAACGTGTATATGCATTTTAAAAACATTTATTTACGGTCTTTTCGGCTTTTTTTGTTTCCGCTTGCCTATTTATACGGTCTCATCATTTATTTGCGCAATCTTTTGTATGATCGGGATATCATCGGCGCAGTGACTTTTAATCTTCCCATTATATGTGTTGGTAACCTTTCGGTTGGCGGAACTGGAAAGTCTCCAATGGTCGAATATTTAGCCAACTTGTTGAAAAAAGAGTATGCTATTGCAACGCTGAGCAGGGGGTATAAAAGAAGAACCTCAGGCTATGTATTGGCCAATGATCGCTCCACGGCCATTGAAATNGGCGATGAACCCATGCAATTTCACCTTTCTCACCCTGACATAGCTGTTGCTGTAGGCGAACAAAGGATTGAAGCCATTCCTCAATTGCTCTATGATCGGCCTGAAACCCAACTCATCATTTTAGATGATGCTTTTCAGCACCGTGAAATCAATCCGGGGTTCAATATCATTTTAACTGAATACGCCAACCTCTATTCCAGGGATTTTTACCTGCCCACAGGAGACCTCAGAGACCAGAAGTCCAGTGCAAAAAGGGCAAACATCATTGTGGTAACAAAATGCCCTGCTGTTGTTACAGAGCATGAACGCTTCACGATAATGCGGGAATTGAATCCACTGCCCGGGCAGGAGATTTTTTTCACCACCATTGAATACAATACNCCTTATCATATTGTAACAAAAGAAAAGCGTAGCTTGTCAAAGGAAGAAGAAGTTCTACTGGTATGTGGGATTGCCAATCCTGAACCCCTTACGCAATACATCCACGAGACTACGAAAACCTATGATGCATTGTTTTACAGTGATCATCATATTTTCAGCATTGATGATCTGGGGGATATCAAGGAGCGATTGGATCGCATCCATGATGATCATAAGACCATCCTTACTACGGAAAAAGATGCGGTGCGGTTGNTCAAATTCAGTGACAAAATCAAAGANCTTCCTTTTTTTGTATTGCCAATCACCATCCGGTTCCTTTTCGGACAGGAACAGAAATTTACCGACTTGATCAGGAACTATCCAAACGAATTTTATGGGAAGAAAGAATAAGAAGAAGGAATACAAGAGCGAAGCACCACTATACAAGGGACATTTCGAGATCACAAGATCTGGGATGGGATTTGTTGTCGTGTCTGGGCTAGAGAAGGACATCATCATTCGACCCAATGATTTCAACAGGGCTTTTCATGGCGATCATGTAAGGGTAGAGGTAACCAAGGGAGATATAAGGGCAGGCCGTTTGCAGGGAAAAATAACCCAGGTCATCGAGAGAAAACAAAAACAGTTTGTTGGTAAAATTGAGGTCAACCGAGACTTTGCTTTTTTTATTCCAGACACAGAGAAACCCATTCCTGATTTTTTTATTCCGCTCCAGTCATTGAATGGTGCCAAGGATGGTGAAAAAGTTATCGTTCAAATCATTTCATGGGAGAAGGATGATAAGCGTCCCAAAGGAGAAGTGATTGAAGTCATCACCAGAGAAATGGAGGGAGACCTTGCCATGAAAGAGATCCTGATTCAGCAAGGATTTTCTATCATGTTTCCTGAAAATGTTATGGAAGAGACTGCCAGGATCCCTTCAGCCATCACCAAAGATGATCTTGCCGTGCGAAGAGACATGCGGGAGGTCCTCACGTTTACCATTGATCCTGAAGATGCAAAGGATTTTGATGATGCAATAAGCTTTAGCAGGGCAGAGGATGGGATGTTGGAATTGGGCGTTCATATAGCCGATGTCAGTCATTATATTGAAACCGATTCTGCGCTCGATGAAGAAGCTTTTGAACGGGCAACTTCTGTTTATCTGCCAGACAGGGTTGTGCCGATGTTGCCTGAAAAAATATCCAATGAACTCTGTTCCCTCAGGCCTCATGAAGATAAACTCACCTATTCCTGTGTGTTTAAAATGACTTCAAAAGGCGAAATAAAGGATGTTTGGATTGGCCGAACGGTCATTCATTCCAACCATCGGTTCACCTATGAAGATGTGCAAAAGATCATTGAAACCCATACTGGCCTTTATGATAAGGAAGTATTGTTGCTCAATGAGTTGGCCAAGGGAATGCGCAAGAAAAGGATGAAGGAAGGTGCCATTAATTTTTCATCCCAGGAAGTACGGTTCAAGTTGGATGATATGGGCAGACCCATTGGCATTGTCATCAAGGAAAGCAAGGAATCCCATCAACTCATTGAAGAATTCATGTTGCTTGCCAACCGCACCATTGCAGAGAAAGTAGCGAAAGTAAAAATATCCAATAAGCCGTTGCCATTTCCTTACAGGATACACGATCAGCCTGATGAAGACAGGTTGATTCCTTTCGTAGAGTTTGCCAAGAAATATGGGTATCATTTCCTTACCACAACCCCTGAACTGATTGCAAAATCGTTTAATGAGATGTTGACCAAGGTAAAGGGATTGCCCGAACAACGCGTGCTTGAACAGATGGGGATCCGTACCATGGCCAAGGCTATTTATACAACCAAGAATATTGGTCATTATGGTCTTGGCTTTGAGCATTACTGTCATTTTACATCACCTATCAGAAGGTATCCTGATGTACTGGTACACAGGGTGCTTACAGATGTGTTGAACGGTGACCCGGAGCCAGACAAGAAAATGGAACAACGGTGTGTACATTCCAGTGCACGCGAGAGGGCTGCCATGGATGCCGAAAGAGCTGCCAATAAATACAAGCAGGTAGAATACATGCGCCAGTTCATTGGAGATGAATTTGAGGCTGTCATCTCAGGAGTTGCCAGTTTTGGTTTTTGGGCAGAAACCATCGATCACAAATGCGAGGGCTTGGTTTCAGCATCATCCCTGTTGGATTACGATGATTTTGTTTACCATGAAACAGAATATGCACTGATTGGAAGAAGAAGCGGATGGGCTTTCCGTATTGGAGACCCTGTGAAGATCAAAGTCATTTCAGCCAACCTGACCAAGCGCCAGCTGGATTATGAATGGATGCTGGATATAGACTTCAAGGTTACATCCCCAAAGAAAAAGAAAAAATAAACATAAGAACGCTTCATTTGCTATCTTAGAGGCCCCTACTAAAGGCACTTTATGACAGGCATAGAAACATTACAACAATCATTCGAAACCTATTTTAACCATAGGCATTTTCCTTCCTTTCCTGCTACTTTATACGATCCGTTGGAAGAATTTCTTTCCAATTCTGGAAAGAGAATCAGGCCTGTTCTTTGCTTGATGGGAAATGAGCTTTTTGGCGAAATCAAACCGGATGCTTACCATCTTGCTGCAGCAGTTGAACTCTTTCATAATTTTACCCTGTTCATGATGATATCATGGACAAAGCTCCCCTGCGCCGTGGAAAACCTACCGTGCATGCCGTGCATGGAGAACCAACTGCTTTGCTCGGCGGAGATGCGATGATGGTAGTTGCTTACGATTACCTCAACAAAATAGACCCTTCATTTCTCAAGAAAACATTGCATCTTTTCAATAAAACAGCCAAGGAGGTTTGCGAGGGCCAACAACTTGATATGGATTTTGAAATGCAAGATCAGGTTCATTTGGATCAATACTTGAAAATGATTGAGTTGAAAACCTCGGTCTTGCTGGCTTCCAGCCTTCAATTGGGGGCCATCATCGGCGGTGCAAGTGATGGAAATCAGCAACATCTTTATGAATTCGGAAGAAACCTGGGCATCGCATTCCAGGTGCAAGATGATTATCTTGATGCCTTTGGCGACCCAAGCAAATTTGGAAAACAAGTTGGGGGTGATATCCAAAGCAACAAGAAGACCTTTTTGATGATCCATGCTCTTGAAACTGCAAAAGGGGATATGCTTGCCGAATTGCACCAGCTCATGAAACAGGAAGACAAGGACAAGGTTGAAAAAGTACTGGCCATCTACAAGGCCTGTGGCATAGACCTATGGGCCAATGCCCTCAAGGAACAATATCTTGAAAAGGCATTTGTACACCTCGAAGAGATTGCTGTATCCAAGGAAAGAAAAGCATCATTGGTTGAACTGGCACATTACCTCATCAAAAGAGACAAATAAAAACGAATATTTTGGGAAATATTTTCAGAAAAAAGAATTTGCAGGATCTGAATGGAGAAGTTTCATTGCACGCTGGCCCTGAGGGAACTACTGGCTTACACCGTGTATTGAATGTAAGAGACCTCACGCTGATGGGCGTTGCTGCGGTGATAGGGGGAGGTATTTTTTCAACCATTGGTTCTGCTGCTTACAATGGTGGACCTGGTGTTATTCTTCTTTTTGTCATTACTGCCATCACCTGTGGTTTTACAGCCCTTTGTTATGCAGAATTTGCTTCACGCATCCCTGTTGCGGGTAGTGCGTATACCTATTCCTATGTGAGTTTTGGTGAAGTGGTTGCTTGGATTATAGGCTGGGCATTGATTTTAGAATATGCCATCGGTAACATTGTTGTTGCCATTTCATGGAGTGCTTATTTTAACAATATTCTCCATGCCATGGGCCTTGATCTTCCCAGGTGGTTGACGGTGGGCTATCAGACAGCCAGCAATATTCATACAGCTGCTTTGGCCAATGGTTCCGATGTTGCAGGACTGGTGTATACCAATGCGCCAAGAATTTTAGGTGTTCCTTTTATCATCAATTTACCCGCATTCGTCATTGTTGCACTGATTTCCATGTTGGCTTATATCGGTATTCAGGAGAGCAAGCGTACAGCCAACGCAATGGTGATGATCAAAATAGTTGTGCTGGTCTTGGTTGCCATTGTAGGATTTTGGTTTATCTTCTCCAATGGCACCACTGCCAATTGGACTCCTTTTTTACCAAACGGAATGGATGGTGTTTTGAAAGGTGTTTCTGCTGTATTCTTTGCCTATATTGGATTTGATGCCATCTCCACCACTGCAGAAGAGTGTGCCAATCCACAGCGCGATCTTCCCAAGGGAATGATTTATTCCCTGATCATTTGCACGGTAATTTATATTGTAATTGCATTGGTCATTACTGGATTGGTCAAATCCTCCGAGTTTGCCAATGTTGCTGATCCGCTTGCCTTTGTTTTTGAGCGAATCAATATGCAGAAATTTGGTTTCTTCATTTCAGTCACTGCAGTGATTGCAGCCACCAGTGTATTGTTAATATTTCAGATAGGACAACCCAGGATTTGGATGGCGATGAGCAGGGATGGACTGCTGCCAAAATCTTTTGGTAAGGTCAACAAGAAATACCAAACACCAGGTTTTTCTACTGTAATTGCAGGTGTATTGGTAGCTGGATTGGTGCTTGTTATTGATGACAAACTTGTTACTGACCTTACAAGCATTGGCACCTTGTTTGCATTTGTATTGGTCAGTGGGGGTGTACTGATGTTGCCAAGGATTAAGAAGGAAAAAGATAAGTTTTCTATCCCCTACATCAATGCACAATATATTTTTCCATTGATGTATGTGCTTACTTTTTACCTGTTTCAGGAAAGAACCATCAAGGCAGTTGTAAAGATTGGAGCTGAGGGGTATCAAGAGGTACTGTTCCTTATTTTTATGGTACTGGCCGCTATCCTTGCTGTGCTTTCTTTTGTCAAGAAGTACTCCCTCATTCCAGTCCTGGGAGTGGCCTGTTGCATGTACCTGATGGTTGAGATTCCTGCTAAAAGTTGGATTGTTTTTTGGGGCTGGATGGCGTTTGGTCTTTCCATCTATCTGCTTTATGGCAAGAACAACAGTAAGTTGAACAAATAACAAGATAGAGACTACCTTTGTAAACATGAAGTTTCAGGAGGGAGATAAAATCATGGTTCTTGCTACTGGCGAGCGTGGATCAGTTGTAGAGTGGATCGACAAGAAAATGCTGCTGATTGAGGTGGATGGCGTTAGTTTTCCTGTGTATGCTGATCAGATTGATTTTCCCTATTTCCAAGACTTCACAGCTCCAAAAGAATTCAAAAAAAAGTCTTCTTTTACAAATGCGGAACCACCCAGAAGGGAAAAAAATGTACAACGATTTATTGAGCGTGATGGTGTTTGGCTTTCTTTCTTTCCCGTGCTTGATAAGGATGTTTTTGACGACGACATTATTTCCCATTATCGCATTTATGTATTGAACCATACCGATGATGACCTCATTTTTGAACTTTCTATTTATTATGGAAACGAAAAAGAGCTGGATCTCCGCAACAGCATACGCGCCTTGGATGAAATGTATTTGTTTGATCTTCCATTTGAAAACCTGAATGATCAGCCCAGGATGGATTTTGACTTTTCCCTGCCATCTGCTGATAAGAAACGGGTTGGACATTTTGAGGTTCAGTTCAAACCCAAGCCCAAACAAATCTTCAAATTATCTGAGGATGTCTTGAAAGCACAAAAGGCTTCATTCAACATCAACCTTTTTGAGACCTATCCCATTAAAGAAGCAGAGCAGGATCGCTTTGACATAAACAGGCTCTCTGCAGCTGGTTTCAAGGTTTATCCTGCTGATAAAATAAAGGCCAATCTTCCCCCACGAAGAACATTGATCGATTTACATGCAGATAAGTTATCAGACCAACACCACCATTTATCTCCCGTGCAGATTCTTGACATGCAACTCAAGGCATTTGAAAAATTCTATGAAGAAGCACTTGCCCATAAACTCCCAGAAATAACGGTGATCCATGGCATTGGAACAGGAAAGCTAAAGGATGAAATCCATGAACTCCTTCGCCACAAAAAAGATGTTAAATCCTTTGTTAACAGGCTCCATCATCTTTATGGGTATGGCGCAACAGAAATATATATCATACCTTAGTATTGCCGCAATATGCTATCGCGTTGAGCAATCAACGAGGAAAGTCCGGACAACATAGAGCATCGCACCGGTGAACAGCCGGGTCTTGTGAAAACAAGAACAGATAGTGCCACAGAAAATAACCGCCCCAACTTGTTGGGGTAAGGGTGAAAACGGGAGGTAAAAGCTCCCGGCGGTATGCAGCAATGCNTANCGGGGGTAAACCTTGCGTGTTGAAATGCCACATAGGTCANGGNAACCTTCGGGTGGGGAATGACTCGTTCTCTCTCTTTGAGGCCTTGATGGGTAGGCAGCTTGATCACANTGGGTAACTTTTGTGACAGATAAATGATAGCCTTGTACAGAATCCGGCTTATTACTTGCGGCACCACATTAAAAATGCCTTCTCAAATGAGAAGGCATTTTTTCTTAAAAAGGTTTAATTCCAATGGTATGATCAATTGTTGTCAGCATCGAATGTTTCGATAAGCAATGCTTCAGCAATGAAAGAGCTGTTTGTTGCAAGGATGGTTAATAGCGTGACTGCGGTAAATAAACCTCAGATAGTTTTTCTACAGGCTAAAATAGCAATAAAAATTAGATGAGGTCTAATGCTTTTGCAAAAGTTGTGACCAAAGGAACGACAGTCAGCGATACCATTGAAGGTAAAAAAAGATAAACCACAACACACAGTGCTATAGAGAGAAAAAATAAAATCCAATACACATTTTTTTGGCTCTTGGTCATCTTATTGAGTTTGAATTGCAAATATACAAAGCGATTCCATTTTCTTAAAATCTTAATCCCTGCATTCGCAATAATTTTTAATGTGTATTGATTACACTAATTAAAATAATGTTTAAATTGTACTCCCTATACATATTGATTGATGAATATTGATATATACCTTAGATTTTCTACCCGACCAGGACAAATGTTGAGGATTCAGGTAGATTTTCCTGGAGACGAGCTTGCTGAATTTCCTGTTATTTATCCGATGCGCTATGTAGATCATTCTCATTGGCATATTCAGCTTGCGTTAACCCAAAATCAAACCGGTGCCTATAAAAAACTAACATATCAGTATCTTTTTGAAGATGAGAATGAGACTGGAACGGTGACCAGGGATTGTTCCAAAAACAGGTTCATTTCACTGAAAAAGCAAAAATCTGAACTGGTATTGCTGGACAGTTGGGTTGATATGGGTGCTGTTTCCAATGTTTTTCATACATCACC
>JGI25920J50251_10000639_pt1 | contig 12249 bp, 13 predicted proteins | sample LauGreBMM110DCMD_2_FD_50251 | JGI IMG/M metagenome (IMG submission 50251) | reverse complement strand
AAAGAGTTGTGCGGAAATAAAGCTCACTTAAAGGTAATTTTAGAAACTGGTGAGTTAGTTACATATGACAATGTTAGAAAAGCTTCTTATCTTGCAATGCTNGCGGGTGCTGATTTTATTAAGACAAGTACCGGCAAGNTCGCACCTGCTGCTACTGCTCCAGTAGTTTTNGTNATGCTAGAGGCGGTTAGAGATTACTTCACACTGACTGGTACCAGAATTGGCGTTAAGCCAGCAGGAGGAATTAGAACTACTAAGGATGCAATAAAGCAGCTGGTCTTAGTAAATGAGACAGCAGGGCCAGAGTGGCTTAAGCCATCCCTATTTAGAATCGGTGCAAGTGCACTTTTAAACGATTTATTAATGCAGCGAATGAAGTTACGTACTGGGCACTACGCTAGTGCTAATTACGTAACGATGGATTAGGTGGTGTNATGAGCAGCTTTGAGTACGCCAGCGCACCTGAGTCTAAGGCAATCGCAAATATTGCATCATCATATGGATTATTTATTGGTGGCAAATTTGTGGAACCTAAAAAGGGAAAGAGTTTTAACACAATTAATCCAGCAACTGAGGAGCTACTATCTAAGGTTGGATATGCCGATAAATTAGATATTGATGCAGCGGTTAAAAGTGCTAGATCAGCCTTTACTAAGGTTTGGTCAAAGCTGCCAGCTAAAGAGCGTGGCAAGTATCTATATCGGATAGCTCGTATTTTGCAGGAGAGAGCTAGAGAGTTTGCAGTTGTTGAGACATTAGATAATGGCAAGCCTATTAGAGAGTCNCGTGATACCGATATTCCACTTGCTGCAGCNCACTTTTTCTATCATGCGGGTTGGGCAGATAAATTAGAGTATGCCGGNGTTGGTAATAAACCAAAACCACTTGGCNTAGTTGGTCAAATAATTCCTTGGAACTTTCCATTACTAATGCTTGCATGGAAAATTGCGCCAGCATTAGCAGCAGGTAATACTGTTGTATTAAAGCCGGCAGAGACAACCCCACTTACCGCATTATTGTTTGCCCAAGTTTGCCAACAAGCGGGTTTGCCAGATGGTGTAGTAAATATTGTTACCGGTGATGGCATAACTGGTGCTGCCTTAGTAAACCATCCAGATATAAACAAAATAGCATTCACTGGCTCAACTGAGGTGGGTAAAGCAATTGCACGTTCAATCTCTGCAACTAAGAAGAGTGCAACCTTAGAGTTGGGTGGCAAGGCTGCCAATATTGTCTTTGAAGATGCGGCAATTGATGAAGCGATTGAGGGAATTGTTAATGGTATTTTCTTTAACCAAGGACATGTTTGTTGTGCTGGCTCACGTCTACTTATCCAGGAAAATGTATCTGATGAGGTTATTGAAAAGTTAAAGAAACGAATGAGTTTAATTCGAGTAGGTGATCCAATGGATAAAAATACCGATCTTGGTGCAATTAACTCAAAGGAGCAATTAAAGAGAATTCATGAGATTTCAAATACCGGAGATGCTGAAGGTGCTAATCGATGGTCACCTGAGTGTAAATTGCCAGCAAAAGGTTACTGGTATCCGCCAACAATATTTACTGGAGTCTCACAATCTCATCGAATTGCAAGGGATGAAATATTTGGGCCGGTTTTATCTGTACTCACCTTTAGAACTCCTGCTGAAGGAATTGAAAAGGCAAACAACAGTATGTATGGATTGTCCGCTGGAATTTGGAGTGATAAGGGTGCAAAGATTTTATGGGCAGCTAAGCAATTAAAGGCTGGAGTTATCTGGGCTAATACCTTTAATAAATTTGACCCAGCTAGCCCGTTTGGTGGTTATAAAGAGTCTGGTTGGGGACGTGAAGGCGGCCGACATGGACTTGCCGGTTACTTAGCTTCAGATGCGAAGGCAAGCAAATGAGCCGATTAGATATTAATAAAACATATAAGTTATTTATAGCTGGTGCATTCCCAAGGAGTGAATCTGGTCGAGTTTATGAAATAAAGGGTGCTAATAAGAAATTTATTGCAAACCCTGCCATGGCATCTAGAAAAGATTTGCGGGATTCTGTAGTGGCAGCTAAAGCTGCTCAATCTGGTTGGGCAAATGCAACAGCGTTTAATCGTGGACAAATTTTGTATCGTATCGCTGAGATTATGCAGGGCCGGAGTGAACAATTTGTCGATGAGATATGTGCACTTGAGGGAGTAAGTAATAAGGCTGCAAAGATTCAGGTGGCTGAGGCAATTGATACCTGGGTTTGGTACTCAGGATGGTGCGACAAATTATCATCCGTTACCGGATCACTTAATCAAGTATCTGGTCCATTTTATAACTTCACAACACCTGAACCACTTGGTGTTGTAGCGATATTTGCTGAAAGTAAACCATCACTCCTTGGCGTAGTTAGAACATTAGCCCCGGTACTTGCAGGTGGTAATACGGCAGTATTAATAGCTAGTGAGAGTTACCCACTTCCAGCAATTACTTTAAGTGAAGCACTTGCCACAAGTGATATTCCAGGAGGAGTTGTAAATATATTAACTGGTAAAACCGCTGAGTTAGCCCCTTGGGTAGCTTCTCATATGGAGATAGATGGTGTTGATGTTGCTGGGCTTTCTAAAAAGCAGGAAGAGGAGTTAAAGCTTGTTGGCGCAGATAATCTAAAGCGAGTATTTAGATTTGCCCCTACTAATAACCCAGAGCGTATTTTAAGTTTTATGGAACAAAAAACAGTCTGGCACCCAATAGGTCTTTAAACTTATTCAGCAGATATTGCTGTGTATGCCGGCTTTACAATCTTTTCAATTATTTCAAGCCGTTCCTCAAAGGCAATGAATGAACTCTTCAGTGCATTAACGGTTACTCGTTGCAGATCAGCAAACTTCCAATCAAATGATTTAACACATTGACTCATCTCATGTGTCATAGATGTATTACTCATTAGGCGGTTATCGGTATTAAGTGTTACCCGAAAGCGAAGTTTGGCTAACTTGCCAATTGGATGTTCTGCGTATGTTTTAGCAGCACCTGTTTGAAGATTAGATGTAGGACAAAGCTCAAGTGGAATACGTCGGTCGCGAACATAAGAAGCAAGTGGACCAAGTTTTGGAGTGCTGCCTGAGAAATCAATATCATCAATAATTCGAACGCCGTGGCCTAATCTTTCAGCGCCACAGATTTGAATTGCCTCCCAAATAGATGGCAAACCATAAGCTTCACCAGCATGAATCGTGAAGTGGGCGTTTTCTTTTCTTAAGTATTCAAAAGTATCTAATTGATTAGTTGGTGGAAAACCATCTTCAGGACCTGCAATATCAAAGCCAACCACACCTTTATTTCGATATTTAATTACAGCAGCGGCAGCCTCTTGAGATCTGTTATTTTGTCGCATTCCACATAANAGTGATTCAACTCTTATTTTCTTACCCTCTTTTGCAGCCTCTGCCATTCCTTGCTTATAACCTTCAGTAGTTGCCTCAACTACCTGATCAAGAGTTAATCCTGCTTCAGTAAATAACTCAGGTGCTCCTCTTACCTCGGCATAGACCACGCCATCTCTAGCTAAATCAATTGCGCACTCCCTTGCGACTTGAATGATTGCTTCCTTTGTTTGCATAACCGCAATTGTGTGGGCAAAGGTCTCAAGGTAGCGAACTAGTGAGTGTGAATTACAGGACTCTTCAAACCACTCTGCCAATTTCTTTGGATCATCTGTTGGTAGTTTTTTATAACCAATTTTCTGAGCAAGTGCAATAATAGTTTGCGGGCGTAAGCCACCATCTAAATGATCATGTAAAAGCGCTTTTGGAACTCGCTTTATTTGATCATCTGTTGGTGTATTTGTAAGTGACACTTATCCCTCAATTCGTTCAATTACTAATGGTAATCGCTTTACTGGATCATTTTGGTCACCAATTGAAAACGCACCAACTAAAGCCTCTTTCGCTCGATCAAACCTGGCCGATTCATCACTATGTAAAGTTAAAATACTTTGACCTTCCTTAACAATATCTCCTGGTTTTGCATGAATCTCAATACCTGCGCCAAGTTGTAAAACTTCACCTTGTTTTTGCCGGCCAGCACCTAGCCGCCAGGCAGCAAATCCCACCTTCATTGCATCTAAAGTTAATAATTTTCCAGAAGCATTTGCTTTAATCTCCAACTTTTCCTTAGCAACCGGCAGGGGTGCATCATTATCGCCACCTTGAGCCTTAATCATCTTGCGCCAAACATCCATTGCCATTCCATTTTTTAATGCAGTAGCTGGATCAACCTTCGGTTTAATTCCAACTGCATCCAGCATCTCATTAGCAAGTATTAGCGTAAGTTCAACAACATCACTAGGTCCACCACCAGATAGCACCTCAAGGGTTTCTCTAATCTCTAAAGCATTTCCAACAGTTAAACCTAATGGGATATCCATTGCAGTAACTAGTGCTCTAGTAGTAACTCCTGCACGTTTTCCTAAATCAACCATTGTCCTAGCAAGCAAAGCTGCATCCTTTGGATCACTCATAAAAGCACCAGAGCCAGTTTTAACATCAAGAACTAAGGCACTTGTTCCTTCTGCAATTTTTTTACTCATAATGGAAGATGCAATTAATGGAATTGCTTCGACTGTTCCAGTTACATCGCGGAGTGCATAAAGTTTTTTATCAGCAGGGGCAAGGCCAGCACCAGCTGCACAAATTACCGCCCCACACTCTTGAATCACCTTTAACATCTCATTATTAGAAAGGTTTGCTTTCCAACCTTTAATTGATTCCAACTTATCTAATGTGCCACCGGTATGACCAAGACCACGACCAGATAGTTGTGGAACAGCTGCACCACATGCTGCAACTAGCGGCGCAAGTGGCAAAGTAATTTTGTCACCAACACCACCAGTTGAATGTTTATCAACTGTTGGTCGATCTAACATCGACCAGCTCATTTTTTCACCACTTGCAATCATTGCATCAGTCCAGCGAGAGATCTCTTTATTATTCATTCCATTTAAATATATTGCCATTAGCAAAGCCGACATCTGCTCATCAGCAACTATTCCGCGAGTGTATGCATCTACTACCCAGTCGATTTGTTCATTACTTAACTCTTGCTTGTCACGCTTTGCTGAAATTATCTCTACCGCTGCAAATCTTTCACTCATTTATTTCAGATCCTCAGGGCCAAACGCCCAAGGTAGCAATGTTGAAAAAGGTTTTGGTCCATCTGGTGTCATAAACAACATCTCATTGCCACCATGCTCAAATAGTAATTGACGACATCTTCCGCATGGAGATAAGTACTCTCCATTTCCATCAACGCAAACAACCGCAATTAATCGACCGCCACCTGTTGCAGTTAAAGAGGAAACTAATCCACACTCAGCGCATAACCCAACACCATAACTTGCGTTCTCACTATTACAGCCAACAACAATTCGACCATCAGAGACTAGGCCTGCTACTCCTACTTTAAATTTTGAGTATGGCGCATAAGCATTCTTCATAACTTCTTTTGCGGCCTGATGCAGCTGATCCCAATTTATTTCCATGGGGTAATTCTCCTACGAAACTTAACTATTTATTACCGCGGGTATATGGGATTCCATCTGCAGCAGGAGCGCGTACACGCCCAACTACCCCTGATACAGCAATAATCGTTGCTACATATGGAACCATCAACATAAATTCTGATGGAATTGGTACGCCAATGATGGTTAATGTGCCTTGTAAGTTGTCAGCAAAACCGAAGAATAGCGCCGCAATTACCGCACCCTTTGGTGTCCACTTTCCAAAGATTAAACCTGCAAGTGCAATAAAACCTGCACCAGCAGTCATTTGCTTAGTAAAGCCACCTACAGAGCCAACTGTGAAATATGCGCCACCAATACCGGCAACAAATCCAGCTAATATCACATTCCAAAATCGCAATCTATTCACATTAATTCCTACAGAATCAGCTGCGATAGGCATCTCACCGATTGCTCTTGTTCGCAGCCCCCATCTTGACTTAAATAATGCAATCTGAATTGCAATTACTATCAAATACATAAAATAAATAATGATTGTCTGATTAAAGAGCACTGGCCCAATAATAGGAATCTTAGAAAGTATCGGAATTGCTATCGCTGAAAAACTTGGTCCAGTATTCCAAGTTGCTTCATAAGGAATTAATAGTTCTGTATAAATAAATCCAGTAAATCCAATTACTAACACATTTATAACAAAGCCAATAATTACCTGATCAACTGCATATTTAATGGCAAATACTGCAAGCAATAAGGAAATCAATGCACCCGCAAATGGTGCTGCTACTAGCCCCCAAATTGAACTCTTAGTTAAACTTGCGACAATACCTGATACGAAAGCTGCGGCAAGTAATTGTCCTTCTATGGCAATATTAATTACTCCTGATTTTTCACAAAGCAAACCAGACATTGAACCAAAAATTAAGGGCACTGAAAGCATAAGCGCACCCTGCAATAAACCAGTGAATGGAATAAATTTACCGCTAGCTGCCCAGCAAAGAAATGCCATAGTGAAGCTAAAACCAAAGATAAAGCTGGAAAGGCTAAGGGTGCGCTTTGATCTAAGTTGTAAATACCCTACTAATACTCCAATTACCGATAATAGAAGAAATATTCCTGCACCTGTTTTTGAAGCGATAACCCACTCTTTTATAAGCTTCCACTCATCGCCAACAATAAATCCAAATGTAATTGGTTCAGTTTTCTCAGAATTGAAGTAAAAAACATACGCCCCAAATANCGTTAAAACAAACATAGTAATTAATCCACGAAGCTGGCGACGTTGTTGAACGGTTAGGTTATTCATCAGCCATTCCAACCTTTGGCAGTTAATGTCTTCTCTGCTGAAGTATTTCTTAATCGGAAAATACCTTTTATAAGCGCTGGAGCTGCAATAAATAAGACAATTAATGCCTGTATGACCTGGATTATTTCTGCTGGGGTACCGGTATTAGATTGAAGTGTGACACCACCTGTTCGCAAAGCCGCNAATAAAAATGCAGCTACAACAGTGCCCAGTGGGGCTGCTCTACCCAATAATGCGACAGTAATTGCATCAAAACCAAGTGAGCCGCCTATTCCACTTGTTAATGCATACTCAGTACCAAGAACGTGTACAGCGCCCCCTAGCCCAGCAAGTGCACCACATAAGACCATAGTTAAAGTTGTTACAAATGGGATTGAAATACCGGCAGATCTTGCAGCATTTGAATTAGATCCTACNGCTCTAAATTTAAACCCTAAAGTGCTCTTTGTTAGTAGCCACCAAACAAGTAATGCAGCAAGTAAAGCAATAAATATTCCTGCATGAATTCGTAAATCTTTTCCTAACAATAGGGGCAATCTGGAATTCTCACTAACCTCTGGGGCTATTGGATCAATTCGACCCGGACGCAGAAAAAATGTTGTCTTTAGCAACCAAAGAATAAAAAATCCAGCAATATAGTTAAGCATAATTGTAACAATTACTTCATGTGCGCCAGTTTTAGCTTTTAATAAACCAACAATGCCACCATAGATTCCTGCAAGAAACACGCCAGCTAGAATTGAGGCGATTGGATGAATTACTGGTGGAAGGTCAAAGTGAAAGCCAACATAAGAGGCGCCGATTGCACCAAAAATAAATTGTCCTTGTGCACCTATATTAAATAAACCAGATCTGAAGGCTAATGTAACTGCAAGTCCAGTAAGTATTAATGGTGTGGCTGTGACAATAGTTTCTGATAAAGGATAAAAACCTTTAAAGAAGATTCTCCTCTAGCCAGATTGATATCATAAATTGAACCTTGAAAAACAGCCAAGTATGAGTTACCGATTTTTGCACCTGCAGAAGTTAAAAATTTACCTGGGGATTTAATATTACTCATTACCTCAGGATCAGAAAATACAATTATTAAACCCCCAATAAAGAACGCAAAAATAAAGGCGAAAATTGGTAACAATATATTGTTCTTAATTTTTTCAATTTTAATCATTTACTTTATACCTGCCATCATCAAACCAAGCTTTTCTCTAGCAACACTTGGATCAACTACTCCTAGGATTTCACCCTTATAGATAACTGCAATTCGATCAGCCAGTGCAGTAACTTCATCAAGCTCAGTGCTAATAAGCAATACTGCGCGCCCAGCATTTCGCTCTGCCAGTAAGCGCTCATGCACAAATTCAATTGATCCAACATCAAGTCCTCTAGTTGGCTGAGCTGCTATAACTAACTTAACTGTTCTAGATAATTCACGAGCTAAAACNACTTTCTGTTTATTTCCACCGGAGAGNGAATTCGCAGTATCAAAAATGCTTTGAGCTCTGATATCAAACTCTTTCTTAAGCGCTGTTGCATTGCTTGCAATATCAGTGGCGGATAGCTGCCCTAAACTTGCAAATGGTTTTGTGTCATGAGTATCAAGTATTAAATTCTCAGCAATTGTAAAGCTCCCGATCAGACCATCTACTTCGCGAGATTCTGGTATGTAAGCAATACCTGAATTTAAGGTCTGATTAACTGATTTGCCTAATATTTCAACACCTTCTAACTTAACAGAGCCAGTTATATTCTCNCCTAGGTTCATAATTGCCCGAACTAATTCAGTTTGTCCATTACCTTGCACACCAGCTATTGCCAGTATCTCACCGGCTTTAATATCTAGGTTTAAATTCTTTATAATTGCACGTCCTGCAAAATCATGAATATTTAAATCAGTAACACTTAAAACATTTGCCCCTGCAGTAGAAATTGAGCGATTTGGAGTTAAATCAACTGGGCGTCCCACCATTAAGTTGGCAAGCTCTTCTTGTGTTGTAGAAGGGGTTGCAGTACCTACTACTTTTCCTAATCTAATAATTGTTATTTGGTCAGCTACCGCTTTAACTTCCCGAAGTTTATGGGTAATGAATATTATCGATGTGCCTTTAGCTTTGAGAATTTTCATCATATTTAGTAATTCATCGGTCTCTTGTGGAGTTAAGACTGCAGTAGGTTCATCTAAAATTAATACTTTGGCTTCATACATTAAGGCTCGAATTATCTCTACTCGTTGCTGAACTCCTACTGGTAAATTTTCAATTAAATCATCAGGATTTATCTCAAACTTAAATTCAGTAGCAATTTTATTTATTTGCTCTTTTGCTTCTGTTAGCGAAAGTAATCCTCGCTTTGAAGTTTCATGCCCTAATACAATATTTTCGGCAACTGTAAAGACTGGAACCAACATAAAGTGCTGATGAACCATACCAATACCAACATTAAGCGCATCAGATGGCTCATTTATCTTTACTTCATTTCCATCTACCCAAATACTTCCAGAATCTGCTTGTAACAATCCATAAACAATATTCATAAGAGTTGATTTGCCGGCACCATTTTCACCCAAGATGGCATGGATTTCACCTTTTGCAACTTTAAGATCTATTGAATCATTGGCAGTTAAATCACCAAAAGTTTTAGTGATTGCTCTTAACTCCAGTGACATTTATTCCTCAATTCAAGTTCATTAAAATAAAACTGGGTGAGTTAATTTCTTAACTCACCCAGCGATCTTACCGATCGACCATCAATTAGTCGATCAATTACTTAGCAGAGATATATCCATTCGCTACGTTAGTTTGAAGATCTTTTAACTCACTTATTAGTTTAGGTGAGATAGATGCCTTCATTGGAGAATAAAATGGTGATAAACCAACACCCTTATTCTTTAGTGTTCCAACATATAGCGCGTTTGTGAACTTGCCGTCATAAGCTTCTTTAACAGCAGATTGTACAGATTCACTCAATCCCTTAAGTACTGATATCAAAATGACCTTGTCATATTGAGGTGCAGTAAAGTGGAAATCTGCGTCAACTCCGATAGTTACAGACTTGCCAGATTTCAAACTGTTATCAGCAGTTGTTGCTCCTAAACCACCGGCTACAGGGAAAATTACATCTGCACCTTGTAGTTCGAAGTTTTGTGAGATTGAAAGCGCTTTATTAGTGCTAGAAAAATCTCCAACCATTGTGCCAGCACTTGGTTTAGCAGGATCCCAACCAAGAACCTTTACAGATTTACCATGGATGTCGTTGTAGTACGCAACACCTTTAGCAAAGCCATCCATAAAGATTGTAACTGTTGGTATGGTGCTCCACCATAAGTTGCAACTACGTTTGACTTTGAGTATCCAGCTGCTAGGAAACCAGCAAGAAATGAATTCTCATTTGTATTAAAAGTTAATCCCTTTACATTTGGGATCTTAGTTGAGAAATTCTTTAAACCATCATGGTCAACAATTGCGTACTTAACTGATGGGTTTGCTTCTGCGGAAGCAATAATTGCATCAGCAACTGCAAAGCCAACACCAATAATTAATGTACATTTCTTATCAACAAACTTCTTGATATTTGGGCCGTACTCAGAAGGTGATGATGCTGGTAAGTACTCAACAGTTGATGCCCATCCCTTTTTCTTAGAGGCAGTAGCACCTGCCCACGAGGTCTGATTAAATGACTTATCATTAATGCCGCCAGTATCTAGCGCAATGCAAACCTTCTGTTTTGTTGCAGCATTTGCTGGAACAACTGCTACAGATGTAACTAATGAAGCGGCTGCTATAGCCACAATTACTTTATATGATTTTTTCAAAATCCCTCCCAAGGACTTAGGACCCAAAAGGTTTGGGTAATCGTAGGGTGACTCTAGCGGGCAGATACCTTGATAGTTAAAAGGCACTCAATCTGAATTATTACGATTTCTTTAGATTAGATTAAAGCCTAACTTTAGGGTTTAAAGTTTTTAACCTTCCCAGCCTTTATTCCTGCAGAAATTGTAAGAATTTTTGCCGGTAAGACCGATCCGCTAACTAGCTTCACCAATACCGCCATCTTTAAGGTTGTAACGGTGGCCATAGATGCCTTTCTTACTATCTAAGATATCTAACATGCTTTTTCCTGCTATCTCAGTTGAAATCAACTGTTCAACCGCTAGATCAAACCTCTTACTAACTACTAAATATTGATTCTTTTTGCCAATCGGAAAGTTTAAAAAGTACTGATCAGGAAGAAGTCCAGAGATTAATACCTTTTTACTATTGCCATTACTGGCGGCGATGGTAGAGATAACCTCATCTGATCTTGCCCAGGTTGAAAATATTTGATCAACGCCGGCTGTAACCTGAGTCTTAACCTCATCAGCAACTGATTCATCAAGTAATTTACTACTCACCTTAATCTTTGAATTTGCAGCTACCGCTCCCTTAGAAAATACCTGGGCATAATTAACTGTACTTACCTCAGATTTATCACCGATAAATCCAATCTTTCCGCTTTTACTTGCCAATGCGAGGGCGGCTGCAGCTAGATATATACCCTCCTCGGTTGCAAATGAGAGGTTTGAAACATTAGTCATAGCCACAGATTGATCATCGATTATTGCAAATTGGGTGTTAGGAAACTCAACTGAGATTCGCCTGACTGTGTCAGCATAACCTGCGCCGACACAAATAATTAATTGATACTTATTTTTTGCTAGAAATCTAACTCTAGTAATTCGATCCCCTAATGTGCCATCGGTGATCTGCTCTCTTACATCAAGGCGGGAGAGATTATTCTTTTTTATTGCTCTTTCTAGCCCTAAAGATGCAAGATCATTGATTCCGTTATCACCTTTGCCCCCAGCCTCATAGGCAATGGCAATCTTTATGCCCGCTGCTTGAGTTGATGGAGAAAGTAGTGTGGTAGTTAGAAAGATTGCGATAAGTAATGCTGTAAATCGTTTAGCCATTTTTAATCAGACCTAGAGCAGCATAAGCATCAGCCAGTGTTTTACTAGCAACCTCATTTGCTTTATCTGCTCCACTCTTTAAGATTCTAAGTAGTTCACTTTGATCACCCATCAACTCTTCAGTTCGCTTACGAATTGGATCTAAAGCGGCAACCACAATCTCGCCGACTTGAGTTTTAAAATCTCCATACCCTTTGCCAGCAAACTCACTTTCAATATCTTTAATTGATTTACCGGAGAATGCAGAGTGAATTGTTAAAAGATTTGAAATACCTGCTTTTTCCTTCTCATCATACTTAACCTCTTTACCTGTATCAGTTACTGAGGATTTAAACTTCTTAATTGTTACCTCAGGTAAATCCAGTAGCTCAATCACACCAGACATAGAATTAGCAGATTTGCTCATCTTGGCAGTTGGATCTTGTAAATCATTTATTTTGGCAAGTGATTTAATTATTTGAGCTTGTGGAATATTGAAAACCTCTTTGTATTTACTATTAAATCTTTGTCCTAA
>JGI25920J50251_10000638_pt1 | contig 12259 bp, 10 predicted proteins | sample LauGreBMM110DCMD_2_FD_50251 | JGI IMG/M metagenome (IMG submission 50251) | reverse complement strand
AAAACGTTTATTTACAACCACCATAATCGAGAAAAATTAGACACTTCTTTAGTTATTTCAAAGGAAGAAACGGCGAAGAGAATTGCAAACGGTGAAGAATATGTAATTCGTTTTAAAACTCCAGTTGATGAAACTTTGCATTTGCATGATATTATCCGTGGGGAAGTGAAATTTGAAACTAATTTATTAGACGATAAGGTTTTATTTAAAAGCGATGGGATGCCAACGTACCATTTGGCGAATATTGTGGACGACCATTTAATGGAAACGTCGCACGTAATTCGAGGGGAAGAATGGCTGCCCTCCATGCCGTTACACGTTTTATTGTACCGTGCATTTGGTTGGGAAGCGCCGGAATTTGCTCATTTGCCGCTGATTTTAAAACCCGTTGGAAATGGAAAATTATCCAAGCGTGATGGGGACAAATTAGGGTTTCCAGTATTTCCTTTAGAATGGAAAACAGACGAGGGGATTTCATCTGGTTACAGAGAATCAGGGTTTTATCCTGAGGCAGTAATCAACTTTTTAGCATTATTAGGTTGGAATGAAGGAACCGAACAAGAATTGTTCTCATTGGAAGAATTAGTGAACAAATTCGATTTAAAGCAGGTTCATAAAGCGGGGGCAAAATTTGATCCGGAAAAAAACAAATGGTTCAACCGTCATTATTTACAAATTCAAAGCGATGAAAGTTTGGCAAAATCATATGCGCCATTTTTGGAATCAAAAGGTATTACAATTTCTGAAGAGCGATTGACTAAATTGGTTTCCTTAATAAAAGAACGCGCGAATTTTGTTTCTGAATTTTGGTCGCTTTCCGATTATTTTTTCGAAGCGCCAATATCCTACGATGAAAAAGCTTCAAAAAATTGGAAAGAAGACGCCGGCGATTTAATGAAACAATTAATTGTGGTTTTAGAAAGTGTGGATCCTTTTTCTTCAGAGAAAATAGAAACCATCGTAAAAGAATGGATGACCGAAAATGAAATTGGAATGGGAAAAATTATGCAGCCGTTTCGATTGAGTTTGGTTGGCGCCTTAAAAGGACCCCATCTTTTTGATATTGCTGCATTTATCGGAAAACAAGAAACAACCAATCGAATTCAAAAAGCAATTTCGGTTTTATAAGTCGGTTGTAGGAAAACTAGCAATAATTTTAGCTAAAACCTAAAATAGAAGCTTAAAACAAATCGTTTTTTAAAAGTTGAAGGATTTGTGCTAAAAATTAAAAAACTCCTTTAAAGACATAATATAAAAGCCGTTTTTAATCTTTCAAACTTATAATTTAAGTTTATTTGATAGATAAAATCAATACTAGAAAAAGCGCCTCTGTTGGGCGCTTTTATTATTTAGTGAAAATTTATTATTTTAATTCTTCTAAAACTTTTTCGTTTTTTTCGGTTAGTCTTACTTCTGAAAGTGGCGAATTAAAATCGTTTAAATTTTTAACATCGTTTTTCAAATTACGAATCGCAAAAATTCGCACCGCCGGCATTTGACTTTTTAACGACATGGAATATAATTTTGTTAAAACCTCCGAATCGATATCTTTAAAATTTACTTTATCAGAAAAGTGTAAAATCAAATTTGAAAACAACAACGCATTATTGTCGTTTTTCACATTTTTAATTATCGTTTGACAAATCAAACTGAAATTATCGATGCTTTTTATCGTTTCAATGATGGCGTCCAGAGTAGCATTTGCAACAGCGTCCTCTTTTTCTTTTACATATTTATTAATCTCTTTTTGCATCGACATCAATAAATTTTCTTCCTTTTTACCTTTTTCTTCCCAAGCGTCTTTTAATCCAACAGTTCGGTTGAATATCAATTTTTCAGCTGTTGAATCCTTATCAACATTGAAATAACCCATTCGCTGGAATTGGAATTTATCTCCTGGTTTTACGCTTGCCAAACTCGGTTCTACAAATCCATTTGCAATTTGTAACGAATTCGGATTCATAAATTCTAGGAAATTTTTCTCCTTGTGACTGTCTGGCGCTTCGTCGATAAATAGGCGATCATACATTCTAACTTCAGCTGGAATGGCGTGTGAAATTGAAACCCAATGCAACGTTCCGGCAACTTTTCTCTGACTTGCTTCGCTTCCGCTTCCGCTTCGGCTATCGCTATCGTAAGTGACGTGAATTTCGGTGATATTTCCGGCGGCATCTTTTACAACGCTTTCTCCTTTAATGATATACGCATTTTTCAAACGTACTTCTCTACCTAATGACAAACGAAAAAATTTAGCTGGAGCTTCTTCTAAAAAGTCTTCTCTTTCAATATATATCTCTCTTGAAAACGGTACTTTTCTATAACCGGCACTTTCATCTTCTTGATTGTTTTCAGCATCTAATAATTCTTCTCCCGAGCCTTCGGAACCTGATGGGTAATTGGTAATTATGACTTTCACAGGATCTAAAACCGCCATAACTCGAGGTGCTGTTTTGTTTAAATCTTCACGCAAGCAAAATTCCAAAAGAGAAACGTCAATTACATTCTCCCGTTTTGCAACTCCAATAGTTTCGCAAAATTTGCGAATTGAATTGGAGGTATATCCACGTCTTCTCAATCCAGAAATAGTTGGCATTCTAGGATCGTCCCATCCGTTTACACTCTTTTCTTGAACTAATTGTAGTAGTTTTCTTTTACTCATTACAGTATAATTCAGGTTCAACCGTGCAAATTCGTATTGGTTAGGCTTTACTTTAATTGTGTTAGACGCTGAATCAAGTTCCGGTTGAATCTGATCTAAAAACCAATTGTACAATTCGCGGTGCATTACGAATTCCAATGTACAAATAGAATGTGAAATTTGCTCGATATAATCGCTTTCTCCGTGAGCATAATCGTACATTGGATAGATTTTCCAATCGTTTCCGGTTCTATGGTGATGGCGGTGTAAAATACGATACATCAACGGATCGCGCAGCAACATATTCGTCGATTTCATATCAATTTTAGCTCTTAAAACGTGACTTCCTTCTGGGAAATCGCCATTTTTCATGGCTTCAAATAAAGATAAATTTTCTTCCGTCGAACGATTTCTGTAGGGTCCATCAACACCCGGTTGTGTTGGCGTTCCTTTTTGAGCCGCCATTTCTTCAGAAGATTGACTGTCAACATACGCTTTTCCTTTTTTGATCATATCAACAGCCCAATCGTACAATTGTTGGAAATAATCCGACGCATATCTTTCTTCGGCCCATTGAAAACCAAGCCACCGCAAATCTTCTTTTATTGCGTCAACATATTCTTGTTCTTCTTTCGCGGGATTGGTATCGTCAAAACGCAGATTTACCGGCGCATTGTACCGCAATCCTAATCCAAAATTCAAACAAATAGATTTGGCATGGCCAATATGTAGGAAACCGTTGGGTTCTGGCGGAAAACGAAAGCGTAATTTATCTTGAGGAAAACCGCTTGCTAAGCTGTCTTCTATAATTTGTTCAATAAAATGAAGCGATTTATCTTCGGTTGACATAATTTTTATTTAATTTTAGCAAAGATAAATATAAACTCGTTGATTTGGTTAATCGTTGATTTGGTAATTTGAAAAATTGTGTAAAAAATTCAATTCCAACTCCTATTTCCGATTAAACAAATAACCTAATAAACAAATAACCGTTAAAATGGGTGCCATAAAATTACAAAATATAAGAACGTTCTCCTTTCACGGATGTTTGATTGAAGAGAGTAAAATAGGCTCTGATTACTCAGTAGATTTAGAAATCAAAACCGATTTAAGAAAATCTTGCCTTTCGGATGATTTAAAAGATACGGTTGATTATGTATTGTTAAACCGAATTGCGGTTGAAGAAATGGCAATACGATCTAATTTATTAGAGCATGTGGGACACCGAATAATTGTAAGGGTTTTTGCAGAAATCCCTTCTGTATCAAGAATACTATTGCGGGTTTCCAAGTTAAATCCGCCAATAGGCGGTGATGTTGAGGCGGTTACCATTGAGTTGGAAGAATATAGAAATTAGGTTTTAGGTAATAAATATCAAATAGTACTTTTTTTAAACTTTAAACTTTAAACTTTTAAACTTTTTGCTATATTTGCAATCCGTTAAATAATGGCGTCGTGGCCGAGCGGCTAGGCTGGGCTCTGCAAAAGCTCCTACTCCGGTTCGAATCCGGACGATGCCTCTAAAAGAGATACAGAAATGTGTCTCTTTTTTTTATTTCAATTTTTAGGAACAATTTATTAAAGATAGTGCTCCGGTTCTCCCGAAGATTCGGGACGGACGATGCCTCTAAAAGAGACACATTTCTGTATCTCTTTTTTTTGTGGAAATTTTTAGAAAAATTTGTTAAAGATAGTGTTCCGGTTCTCCCGAAGCTTCGGGACGGACGATGCCTCTAAAACCTTACAGGAAACTTGAGGGTTTTTTATGTGTCATTCTGACGAAGGAAAGAATCTTGGGAAAAAATGAATAAAATCGATAATAGTTAATACTCATTCCAAACAGATTTAATATTATCTCGGTGAATACTTTCAGTCATTCTATAACCCCCTTCGATATAAGTCCCATTTGATTTTACAATTTTATTATCACCAAAGACTGCTTTAATTGTATACGAACCTTCTCCAGGACAATAAATAGATGTGTATTCTTCATCTCCATTTTTTATATTAACAATATTTTTTATTCCGCTTTCATACTTCAATTCTAAAGGTTTAATTTTATAACCACTTTCGTTAATTATTTTTATACAAACTTCTCCTTTTTTTAAATAGGAGCAAGCATTTTTTTCTCTTTTACACGCAGTAAGAAGAATAAATAAAATGATAATAATTTTGATTTTTTTCATGTTTTAGGTTTGATTGGAAATGATTATCCTTAACTAGTATTAATAATAATCTTACTCCATTTTCTCCAACGCCTTTTTAACTATCTTTTGGTCGCTAGGAAACCATCCTTGAAGCATAATGGTAAGTCCAAAAACAAATAATAAAATACTGATGACTTTTTTTATAATGAGTGTGTTTTTAGGTGTCATCTTGTGTTTCAATTGTTTGGCCAATAGTATTTTACCGGTATCAACAAGTAAATAAGTTAAAATTACAGAAGTGAAAAAAGTGATCATTCTGGAAGTTTCTAATTCTAGTTTTGGTCCAACAGTAATTAATATTAAAAACCAAAAAAGTAAAACGCCAACATTTATAAAATTCAATAAAAATCCTTTAATAAATAAAGCATGATAATCTTTCTTTTGGAATACAAATTCTATCTCCTGTTCAGAAACTTCATTTTTTAATTTCTTTAGTTTTATAAAAGATATTATACCGTAAGTAAGCATTAATATTCCTCCAAAAATAAATAGAGCTGGATCGTTTTTTAAACTTTCGATTAATTTATAACTACTGAAATAAGCTATTAATATAAAAACGATATCGGCAAAAACAACCCCTAAATCAAATACTAAAGCAGCTCTAAATCCTTTAACCGCGCTTGTTTCTAACAATACAAAGAAAACCGGTCCAATTAAAAAACTTAAAAAAATTCCAAGTGGAATGGCTGTTAAAATATCTTGAATCATACGTTTTAAATAATTTTTATCTTCAAATATAATTAAAAAAGGAACTTTAATTATTCATTTTGTCTAATGAAATGAAAATCCAATTGTTTTTTAACTAAATCGGCGTTTTTAACTTTTACATAAATTTCATCACCTAATTGGAGTAAATTATGAGTTGTAGCGCCAACTAAAGCGTATTGTTTTTCGTCAAATATATAATAATCATCTTTTATTTCTCGGATTCTTACCATTCCTTCACATTTATTTTCTATTATTTCTACGAAAACACCAAATTCTGTGACGCCTGATATAACGCCTAAAAACTCTTGGTCTTTATGATCTTGCATGTATTTTACTTGCATGTATTTTATAGAGTCGCGTTCCGCCTTTGTTGCTAAACCTTCCATTTGAGAACAATGAATAGATTTTGATTCGTATAAATCTGTGTCTGCAGATTTTCCGCCATCTAAATAAAACTGTAATAATCTATGAACCATCACATCGGGATATCGACGAATTGGTGAAGTAAAATGGGAATAATATTCAAAAGCCAAACCGTAATGTCCAATATTATCTGTCGAATATTTGGCTTTACTCATAGAACGAATCGCTAATGTATCTATTAAATTTTGTTCTTTTTTACCATTAACTTCTTTCATTAAATTATTTAAAACTTGGGCTACCGAACCTGAATTGAAATCAACTTCATAGCCAAACTTTTTAATTAGTTCTTGCATTGCCAAAAGTTTTTCTTCATTTGGTTCGTCATGAATTCTATAAACAAAAGTCTTTTTTTGACGTCCAATGAATTCTGAAACTTTTTTATTTGCTAAAAGCATAAATTCTTCTATTAAATGATTGGAATCTCGAGAAGTTTTAAAATAAACACCTTCTGGGTTTCCGGTTTCTGAAAGGTTGAATTTTACTTCTACTTTATCAAAAGAAATCGCTCCGTTATTCATTCTATTTTCACGCATTATTTTTGCTAATTCATCTAATTTTAGAGTAGCAAAGACAATTTCGTCCGAAACTTTATAAGCACTTCCTGTGATTGAAGTTTCAATAGGAATAGTATTTTCCTTAGTTTCAATGATGTGTTGTGCTTCTTCATACGCAAATCGTTGATTAGAATTTATCACTGTTCTACCAAACCAACTGTTTTTAATATTCGACTTTTTATCTAATTCAAAAATAGCGGAAAAAGTATATTTTTCTTCGTTTGGGCGCAAAGAACAAGCAAAATTTGACAAAACTTCGGGTAACATCGGAACAACTCGATCTACTAAATATACAGATGTTGCTCGATTATAGGCTTCATTATCTAGAATTGTTCCTTCTTGTAAATAATGGGAAACATCGGCAATATGAATTCCAATTTCGTAATTTCCATTTTCTAATATATTAAAAGATAAAGCATCATCAAAATCTTTTGCGTCTTTTGGATCAATTGTAAAAGTCAACGTATCGCGCATATCTCGACGCTTTATAATTTGACTTTCTTGAATGGAAGTGTCTATTTTTTGGGCAAAAACTTCTACTTCTAATGGAAATTCAGCAGGTAAACCATATTCTGCTAAAATAGCGTGAATTTCAGTATTGTGTTCGCCTGGTTTTCCTAAAACTTTTATAACAGATCCAAACGGACTATCAGCTCTTGTTGGCCAATTTTCAATATGTACTAAAACTACATCTCCGTTTTCAGCATCCCCTAATTTTTCTTTTGAAATAAAAATATCTGTGTACATTTTTGGATTTGCTGTCGATACAAAAGCAAAATTCTTCTGAATATCTATAACCCCTACAAAATCAGTTTTCTTTCTTTCTATAACTTCTATAACTTCTCCTTCAGCACGTTTTCCTCTTCTGCGATTGTAAACATAAACTTTTACTTTATCACCATCTAATGCGTGATTTAAATTATTAGTTGGAATAAATACATCATCTTCAAAATCTGGTGAAACAAAATAAGCGGTTTTTCTACCGGTCATATCAATCTCACCTTCAGAATAGTCTTTACTAGTTTCTATAATTAAATAGTTTCCAAGGTTTGATTCTATAATTTTTTTTTGCGAAGTTAATATCTTTAAATCTTTAATAATTTGGTTTCTACTTTGTGTATCATCTAATTCTAATTTAGCTGCTATTTGTTTGTAGTTGAATAATTTATTACTATTTTGAGTTAGTATTTTTATTATTTTATCTGTAAAATCCAATTCTTTTTTAACTAGTTTTCTTACTCTTTTACCCATGGTTATTTTCTTATAAGGTTGAAATTTACAAAATACTTTGCATTTGACTGTAGATTAACTTTAGTTTTAATTAAATAAAACTTTTTAATAATACTAATTATATAATTTAAAGAAAAGAATTAGATTTATAAAAAACATTTAGAAATTTTGAATGTTATCAACATCTATTAAAAATTAAAAAAAAAAATTAATTTAAAATTATTTTTTGATGGTTATTATAGTTTGTTAATAGTTACAATAAGTTTATTTTTTAAAATGTTACTTATAAGTTATAATTTTTTACCACAAGTTGTAAACAGCTTAATTTTGTATAAAACCTTCTAAAATTAACGTATATGATTTTTTTATTAACAAGAGTTAATAAATAAAAAATGTACTATTTTGTAGATAAGTAAAACTCAAAATTTGTTAATAAAGAAGAAATATTTAGTAATAACTTTTCTATAAAATCTAGAAACTTTTATTGTTTTATTCAATCCAATTTTTGATTACAAATTTTTATCATACCACTTAAAAAAACTTGTAATTTTCTATCTAAAGTTATAAACAGTCAATGTTAAATTAACGTTAACTGATTATCAATAAGTTATAAATAGATATTAACAATCTAAAAAATTAACCTATTTATTAAATAAAATGTAGCTTAAAAGTAGAATTAGTATTGATTTTTAAGTGTTTATAATTTATTTAATAAATATAGTATCTCGAAATAAATTCCCAGTATAGTTTTGGTAAATTTGTAAAACTAAACACAATAAATAGTACTTATGAAAATTTCTATTGGAAACGACCACGCAGGACCTGAATATAAAAAAGCAATAGTTGAAATGCTTAAAGCAAATNGCTATCAAGTTACCAATTACGGAACTGATTCTATTGATAGTGTAGATTATCCAGATTTTGCACATCCAGTAGCGTTAGATGTAGAAAATAAAGTATCCGATTTCGGAATAATTATTTGCGGAAGTGGAAATGGAATTGCAATGTCGGCCAATAAACACCAGGGAATTCGTGCGGCATTGTGTTGGACCAAAGAAATTGCGGTATTAGCGCGCCAACATAATGATGCAAATATTATTAGTATTCCCGCTAGATTTACTTCAATTCCTCAAGCCTTAGAAATGGTACAAACTTTTCTTAACACCGATTTTGAAGGAGGAAGGCACCAAAACAGAGTTAATAAAATTAGCTGTTAATTTTTTAATTAGTTAATAAAAGAAAGGCTTTTCAATCGAAAAGCCTTTCTTTTATTTTGTTTCTTCTTTTTTTTCTGCAGTTGAATTATCTTTTGCTGCATTTTTGAATTCTTTAATTCCAGTCCCTAAACCTTTCATTAATTCTGGAATTTTTTTACCTCCAAACATTAATAAAATTACAGCAACAATTAAAATTATTTCAGTTGGTCCGAATCTTCCCATAACACTATATTTTTTAGGTTTCGCAAATTAAAATTTAATTTCTTAAACAAAGATAAATAGAAATATTGGTATTTCATTTCCCTTATTAATAAATATTTATGATTTTCTTTATTTATTAATAAAATTTACCCTTCAAAATCTTAATTTATAAATGATAGTTTTATCATTATATTTGTGATAATAATATCAAGCATGATGTCAGAGAAAAAAAATAAAAGAAAAATATTAAAAAGGAAATTATTTATAAAAAACCGTTTGGTAATTTTAAATGAAGACACTTTTGAAGAAATTTTTTCCTTACGTTTAACCCTAATGAACGTCTTTGTTGTCGCCTCCATAGCGGCGATATTAATCATTACATTTACCACTTATATTATTGCGTTTACCCCTTTACGAGAATATATTCCCGGATATGCTTCCACCAAATTAAGAAAAGAAGCCACAGAATTGGCTTTAAAATCGGATTCATTAGCGCTAGCTTTGAAGAAAAATGACGCCTATTTAAAATCGGTGGTTAAGGTGCTGAATGGCGATTTAGAATACGAGCAAATTAACAAAGATTCTATTATGTCTTCGGATAATATTACCACTTCAATTGAAAATGATGCGCCTTCCAAAGCGGAATTGCAATTGAGAAAACAAATTTTGCAAGAAGAAAAACTACTTTCGAAAGAAAAGAAAGTAAAAAAATAACTTGAAACCAGCAATAAAAACAGCATCTAAATGTCTTTAAAATCGTTCTTGGCCAAACAATTTGCCAAATCTATTTATAAAAAAACCAAGTTGTGGTCTGAGAATCCCGTTCAAACGCAACAAAACGTTTTTAAAGAGATTATCCGTCAAGCGAAGAACACCCAATTCGGTATTGATCATCATTTTGATTCCATAAATACTTTTCAAGATTTCTCTAATCATGTTCCCATTCGCGATTACGAAGCCCTAAAGTCCTATNTTGACCGCGTGGTGCAAGGCGAAGAAAATGTGCTTTGGAAAGGAAAGCCGTTGTATTTTGCAAAAACTTCAGGAACGACTTCCGGCGCAAAATACATTCCTCTAACTAAGGAATCGATGCCTTTTCATATTGAAGCCGCTCGAAACGCAATCCTTCATTATATTCACGAAACCGGAAATGCGGATTTTGTAAATGGCAAAATGATTTTTTTGCAAGGAAGCCCTCTTTTAGAAGAAAAAAACGGAATTCAATTGGGAAGATTATCTGGAATTGTAGCCCATTTTGTACCTAAATATTTGCAAAAAAATAGAATGCCCACTTTTGAAACCAATTGTATTGAAGATTGGGAAACCAAAGTCGATGCCATTGTTGAAGAAACGTTCCATGAAGACATGACCGTAATCTCAGGAATTCCGTCTTGGGTCCAAATGTATTTTGAAAAATTACAGCAAAAATCCAGAAAACCTGTTGGCGAGCTATTCAAAAACTTCAATTTATTCATATATGGTGGAGTAAATTTTGAACCTTATCGAGCAAAATTTGAGAATTTAATTGGTCGAAAAGTAGCGTCTATAGAATTGTTTCCCGCTTCGGAAGGTTTTTTTGCTTACCAATCCCGAAACTTCGGGATCAAAAACGAAGAAGGAATGTTGTTGCTTTTAAACGCCGGAATTTTCTACGAATTTATAAAAGCAGAAGAGTTTTTTACTGATCCCGAAACATCGGGGCCAAGGCGATACACCATTGGCGAAGTTGAANTAAANGTCAATTATGTNTTGATCATTTCAACCAACGCGGGACTTTGGGGTTATAATATTGGCGATACTGTTCAATTCACTTGTTTAAAACCGTATCGTGTCATAGTTTCTGGGCGAATTAAACATTTTATTTCCGCTTTTGGAGAACACGTGATCGGAAAAGAAGTCGAACTCGCATTAAAACAAGCGATGGAAAACACTTCTATTCAAATTAACGAATTTACCGTGGCACCGCAAATTACGCCGCTTGATGGTTTACCGTATCATGAATGGTTTATAGAATTTGATACCGATGGTTCGGGTGAACCTGAAAACGNAGAAGCATTTGCGGAAGCGATAGACATCTCCATGCGAAGTCAAAACACCTATTATGACGACTTGATAGCGGGGAAAGTTTTGCGAAAATTGGTGGTTACCAAAGTGCCTAAAAATGGCTTCCAAGANTATATGAAATCGATTGGGAAGTTAGGCGGGCAAAACAAAATTCCGAGGCTGAGTAACGACAGAACGATTGCCGATTTATTAAAAATAAAATAGAGAAAGATGCAAACAAAAAGTCTTTGGTTGGTGATGCTTTTAATAAATTTTTATGTTTCAGCTCAAACCAAAGGCGTTGTAGTTGACGAATCTGGGAAACCCATTCCGTATGTGAACATTTGGGTTGAAGACGAAAATATCGGAACTACTTCCGAAGAAAATGGGGAGTTTTCGATTGCTGCTTCCGCAAATAAAAACTTAATATTTTCTATTTTAGGATTTGAAAAAAGAATCTTAAAAGCGTCGGAAGCTTCCAATGTAATTATGAAAGCGGTTTCATTTCAATTGGACGAAGTGGTAATTGCACGTCATTTCGAAACTAAAAAAATAGAAATCGGACCAATCAACAATTCCGTTTTAGAAGCTTTCGATAACGGACCGCGAATTGACGTGAAGTTTTTCCCCTACGAAGCCGTCTATAAAAAAACCAAATTCATTAAGAAAGTGAGTATTTTAACTGATAGTAGAATAGACAATGCCACCGTTAAAATCCATTTTTATAAGGCCGACGCCAATGGTTTTCCCGGTGAGGAATTACTCACGAAAGATTATATTGTAACTATTGAAAAAGGCGTAGTTAGAAATGGTTTTGATCTCACCGACTTGAATTTGAAAATGCCCAAAACCGGACTTTTCATTGGTTTTGAAAAACTTTTAATTTCAAAAAACAAATTGGAAAAAACAATTGTCAATTCCAATACACAAAAAACAATTATCCAAGTAATTTTTTACCCTTTGGTTTTATATAATTATGTCGAACGCAACTATTTATTTACTTTTTCGGGCGGTAAATGGAGCCGACAAACGAGCGAA
>JGI25920J50251_10000632_pt1 | contig 12296 bp, 10 predicted proteins | sample LauGreBMM110DCMD_2_FD_50251 | JGI IMG/M metagenome (IMG submission 50251) | reverse complement strand
TCATTCTAAAGGTAAGAGCTGCAAAATCTTCTACACTTAACGCTTCGGCTCTTTTATTAAAAAGTTCATCTTGCAAAACTTCGGTAGTAAATAAACTTTTTACGGCATTACGTAACGTTTTACGGCGTTGATTAAAGGCTGTTTTTACTAAAATAATAAATGCTCGTTCGCTNTTGGCTTGTAGCATTTCTTTTTTTAGAGTAAGCCGTATAACTCCACTTTGCACTTTTGGCGGAGGTGTAAAACAGTCGGAGTTTACATCAAACAAATACTCAACATCATAATAAGCTTGTATTAATACACTTAGCACCCCATATACTTTACTCCCTTCTTTTGATGCTGCCCGTTGTGCAACTTCTTTTTGAAACATACCAATTACAACAGGTACATCATCCTTCCAATCTAAAATTTTAAACAATATTTGGGTAGATATATTGTAGGGGAAATTACCAATTACAGTAAACGGTTCTTTAAATGGTTTTTCNATATCTAAAAAGCTTTGATGAATTATTTTACCCTNCAACGTTGGATATGTTTTTTTTAAATACTCCACTTTTTCTGCATCTAACTCAACTGCTTTAAAATTAATATTAGGTAGAGTTATAAGATGTTTAGTTAATGCCCCACCACCAGGGCCAACTTCTAATAAATTAGCATAAGGGTGTTGTTGTAATGCCTCTATTATTTTTGTAATAACATTTTCATCTTTTAAAAAATGCTGGCCTAACGATTTTTTGAGTGTGTACATTAAAGCAAAAGTAATCTAAACGAAACAATCTAGTAAGTATTGATATAATCAATTGGGCAAAGGGGAAATAGCCTGTTTAAATAAGTGTTGCTAAAATTTATATTAGAAGAGTACTTTAATAAATGCAATCACTATTTTAAGTTATAAGCTTAAACATAACAAAAATCTCAAAGTGTAAAAACAGCTTTCAGATATAATGATATATAAGTAAACATTACTTTAAAAAATAAAAAAATGACTTGTTAATTTAATTGCTGTGGTTTAGATAGCGTTATAAAGCATTTACTCAACAAAGTATTGTATTTTTACAGTTCAATTATATGCACTATGAGTACTGTTTTGGATAAAAAACCTATTATTGGCTTTACCTGTGGCGATATTAATGGAATTGGTACAGAATTAATTATAAAAACACTTGCAGATACTAGAATTTTAGATTTTTGTACGCCTATTATTTTTGCAAACAATAAAGTGCTAAATTTTTATAGAAAGAGCTTACCCGATATAAACATAAACTATGCTACAATAAAAGAATTAAATAAATTTAATCCTAAGCAAGTAAATTTATTTAATTGTTGGGAAGAAGACGTTGACATTACCCCTGGCAGCCTTAATGATGTTGGTGGAAAATTTGCAGTACTTAGCTTACAAATTGCAACTAAGGCTTTAAAAGATAGTTTAATAGATGGTTTAGTAACTGCACCCATACACAAAAAAAATGTACAGTCTGCTACGTTTAATTTTACAGGGCATACCCCATTTTTAAAAGATTTTTTTGGGGTGAAAGACGTGGTAATGTTTATGGTTGCCGATAATATGAGAGTGGCTTTACTTACCGAGCATGTACCTGTAAAGACATCAATCAACACATAACCAAAGAAAAAATTATTAGTAAACTGCAATTGGTAAATACTTCTTTAAAAAAAGACTTTGGTGTTGCCAAGCCTAAAATTGCCCTTCTTGCTTTAAACCCTCATGCCGGAGATGAAGGTTTAATAGGTAAAGAAGAAGAAGATATAATAAAGCCTGCTATTAAGGAAGCCATACAGAAAGATGTTTTTTGTTTTGGCCCATACCCAGCCGATGCATTTTTTGCCAGAGGTCAATATGAAAAATTTGACGCTGTATTAGCACTTTATCACGACCAAGGTTTAATTCCATTTAAATCCTTAGCAATTGGTGAAGGTGTAAATTTTACTGCTGGTTTAAATAGTGTCCGTACCAGCCCCGATCACGGCGTAGCCTTTGACATAGCTGGTAAAGGCAAGGCTGATGAAAGCAGTTTTAGACAAGCCTTTTTTACTTGTATTGATATTATTGTTGCCAGAAAAGAAAATGCTGACCAATACAAAAACCCTCTTAAAAAAGTTAGTGCAAGTATGTTATCAAGAGTTGTAGATCAAAAAAATTCAGAAATCCCTGAATAAATTATTTTATTATCTTCTTTACATAAATTTTAAAGACTTATTTGCTGGATAAATAAGAGTTACAAATAAAGATGGAAATCAAGTTAAAAAATATTTTAACTATTGCATTCGAATTATTTTTAAAATTTAAAAGCAACTAAATTACTTTACAAAAAAACACTATCTAGTACACCTTTATTTATTATGTAAGAGGATAAAACAATTTCTGCCCTTCCTTTTTTATTTTTCTCTGCCGGTTTTTTTACAGCACCATCATCAAAATCAAACGTTATGCCTTTGGGTAGTTTATAATCTTTTGTGTTAAAAGAAAAAATAACTTTATCGGGTAAGCCATATGCGGTGTACTTGCCATAAGTCATTTCTAACTCATATGTACCATTATCTTTAGTAGTAGTTTTAGCTTTTTTTATAACTAAGTTTGTTTCGTCTATATACAACGTACTTAAAATAATGTCTGCATTTTCATCATCTGGTAAAAGCTTTACCACTCTAACCTTTGCACCGGATATTTTATCTTCACCAATATCTATTACGGTATATTTATTTCCACTAAGTATATTGTTTAAATTAATACTTACTGCACCCTTGGGTACAAATGAAATACCCTTTTCGTTTTTAATTTTGAGCTTGTTAGGTTTTTTAAAGTACATTTTAATAGTTGCAACAGGTACTTTTAAAAAGGCAACATTAGTTTTCATTTTACCATTAGCTTCGTAATCATTTACCGATTCTATTTTAGCTTTTACTTTTTGTAATAATAAATTTACATCTTGTTGAGCAACTACATTTAATTGACAAGCTGCAAATAGGCATAAGCAAAGCATTGCCCTTTTAGTAATGGCTTGAAGTTGAAAATTCGAAATTCGAAATTCGAAATTTTTAAGTTTCATTTTTTTTATTTTAAGAAAGAATATCTTTTCGTTTAAAAATAAGTATAGATAGCGTTACTAAGCCTACAATGTGCCCAATTAATATAAACAAACTGTTTCGTATTGCTGGCCAATTTTCTAAACTGCCTTTTATAGGTTCGCCATCCTCCGTTGTAGCGATATAAAAAAAGCCCTTCCACCCCACTAAGTAAGAGGTAAACAAAAAAGGTTTTACGTTATTATCAATTATAGGTACATTAATATTAGAAATTATGTGCACACAATAACAATACATACTGTTGCAATTATTGGTCCAATTGAGTTTTGTGCAAAAATAGAGAGGAGTAATGCCAGTGCTGCTATTACTGTAAGTGCAACCGTTGCATAACCAAACGCAGCAAAATATCGCCACATTACATCATCTTTAGTTATTTGTAAAATTTGAGATTCATCTCCCTTTACTCTAAATATTAGCATGTCATCTACAAAAATGAACATACTTAAAAATAAGGCGGTAATAGCCATCCATACTAATAGTAGCAAGGTAAAAATAGTAGCTGCAATAAATTTTACTATAATTATTTGCGAACGGCTAATTGGCTTACTTAACATTAAGCGTAAGGTTCCCATATTTGCTTCGCCACTTATACTATCGGCAGCAACTAAAGCCACCAAAATAGGCACTTGTATCAATAAGGTATTTAAAATTATGTAACACATAAAATAGCCGTTGATGGCTTTTACTCGTTCAAATGTAAAATCATCTTTAACGCTTTGTAGCATTAAATCCATATAGCTTTGACCATCTGCCTTAAAAGCAAATTGAAAAATAAAAACAATGGCAGCTATAGCAATAAAGGCAATATAGGTACGAGGGCGTTTAGATATTTTAAACAACTCAATTTGCAGCAGATTCCACATGGGTAGTAGGGTTGTTGGTTAAGGATAAAAAATAGTTTTCTAACGCATGCATTGGCGATATGGAAAGTAATTGTACATGTTTACTTACTAAGTCGGTTATTAATTGGGGCACTTCGTTTTTAGGCATTACCAATTGTAATTTGGTTGTGTTTGGTTGTAAAAACTGTATCCATTTTGTTTGTTGTAATTGTTGTTGAGCAAAAATATCGTCGGTAGTTTGTAGTTGTATTAGGGCTTTGCTAGGGTCTAGTAATTCGGCAACATTACCCTCTACCATTTTTCTACCATTGTGTATAATTATCATTCTATTCGCTACTAATTCTATTTCGCTTAATAAATGAGAGCTTACTACTACAGTTTTACCCCTGTCTTTACTAAGACTTAAAATTAAATTACGTATATCGGTTATGCCTTGAGGGTCTAACCCATTGGTTGGTTCATCTAAAATAATTAGATCGGGGTTGTGTACTAAGGCAACAGCAATGCCTAAGCGCTGTTTCATTCCTTGGCTAAAGGTTTCTACTTTATCCTTTGCTCGTTCTGCCAGGCCTACCATTTCCAGCTGGTTCATTAATAGCAGCTTAGTAGATTTTATACCACTCATTTTGGCAAAAATGGAAAGATTATCGTAGGCAGATAAATATTTATACAAATCGGGTTTTTCTATTACTGCGCCTGTTTGTTGTAAAATTTTTTTGCGATTGGTTTGTAGATTTTTTTCAAAAATAGTAATGTTGCCTGTAGTTGGTTTTATAAGTGTTAACAACATTCGTATGGTGGTACTTTTACCAGCACCATTTTGTCCTAAAAAGCCATATACATCGCCTTTATTTACAGTAAATGATAAATTATTTACAGCAGTAAAATCCTTAAATTTTTTGGAAAGATTATCTACCTTAATTACTACGGACATGAAAAATAAATATGTACAAAAGTATAACGTTGTACTGATAAAATTGTTTAATCCTAAACCACAACCCTATTGTTTAAAGAAGATTTACTGGGATTATTATAATGTATTTGGGTCAAACTCTTTAAACATTTACCGTAGTAGCTTTTTTATATTTAGCCCATAAAATAATACCCGGTATAAGCCAAGCCATAATTGCTGCAAATGCAATCAATAGCATATCCCATTCGAATTTGGTATATACAGACACTAAACAACAAATCCAACAAGTAATTCCACCCCACAACATGGGTTTAAAGGTTACGAGCAGCACCCGTTACAAATGTTGGTATGGCATAAAGCATTAAAAAGAAAGATGCCATAAAGCTGTCCTAATCTAGTGGCGGTCTTTCGCCTTTTGCGCCAATATATATCCCTTAAAAATAGAGTTTAAGCACCGTAAAAATATATATAAAATATTGATTATCAAATACTTAATTAACTAATTAGCTATGGCTTACTAACAGGTAGCATACACGAAAACTTATTAACATTGTACAAAATTTATTTTTTTATGTGCGGTAAAATTGTACTTTAGTAATAGAATTTAATGGGTTAGTAAGTAAACGGGCTATCAGAAATGGTAGTCCTTTTGCTTTTAAATAACCACAGGTTACACAAATTTTGTCACCCTTTTTTTTAAATAAATATTGATAGTACCAATCCCTAATTTTGAATTCCTAATTTTAAAAAATGAGTAAAACAAAGTCGGCATTTTTTTGCCAGAGTTGTGGGTACGAAAGTACAAAGTGGGCAGGTAAGTGCCCGAGTTGTAATGCTTGGAATACATTTGTAGAGGAAGTAATAATAAAAGGAACGGATAAAAAAGAAAAAGATGAATGGGCAGATTATAAAAGAGATGCCAAAATAAAAACAATTGCACTAAATGAAGTTAGCAGTGCCGAGGAAAAAAGAATAGTTACTAGCGATGATGAATTAAATAGAGTACTTGGTGGTGGAATAGTTTTAGGTAGTATTGTATTGGTAGCAGGCGAGCCAGGCATTGGCAAGAGTACCTTGTTTTTACAAAATGGTTTACAATTAAAAGATTGCACCACCCTTTATATTAGCGGCGAAGAAAGTGAACAACAAATAAAAATGAGGGCAGATAGAATTATAGGTCCATCATCTAGCCTTGGCGAAAATTTTTATTTACTTACCGAAACGAATACTCAAACCATTTTTCAAGAAATAAAAAAACTAAAGCCACAGGTTGTTATTGTTGATAGTATTCAAACCTTACAATCGCCTTTTGTTGAAAGTGGCCCTGGCAGTATTAGCCAAATACGAGAGTGTGCTGCCGAGTTGCAACGCTTTGCCAAAGAAACAAACACCCCTGTTTTTTTAATTGGGCATATTACTAAAGATGGAAATATTGCAGGCCCAAAAATTTTAGAGCATATGGTAGATACAGTGCTTCAATTTGAAGGCGACCGAAATTATACCTACCGCATTTTGCGTACTCTTAAAAACCGCTTTGGTAGCACTGCCGAGTTAGGCATTTACGAAATGACGGGCAGTGGAATGAGGGCTGTAAGCAACCCGTCGGAATTACTGATATCCCAAAAAGATGAACAACTTAGCGGTATTGCCATTGCTGCAACAATGGAAGGGCAACGGCCTTTATTAATTGAAGGGCAAGCCTTAGTTACACAAAGTGTTTATGGCACTCCGCAACGTACCGTAACTGGGTTCGATTTGCGCCGCCTACAATTATTACTAGCCGTTTTAGAAAAACGTGGAGGCTTTCATTTTGGTATTAAGGATGTATTTGTAAACATTGCAGGTGGATTAAAAGTAGAAGATCCCTCATTAGATTTAGCCATTGTAACCGCTTTGCTTAGCAGTTACGAAGATGTTGCTATTAACCCAAAATATTGCTTTGCAGGAGAGGTTGGCTTAAGTGGAGAAATAAGAGCCGTAAACCGCATTGAGCAGCGAATTGCCGAAGCAGAAAAACTAGGTTTTGAAAAAATTATTGTAAGCAAGTACAACATAAAATCATTAGCAAATTTAAAGTATGGTATTGAAGTTGTGCCCTTAGCTAAGGTGGAGGAGTTGTATCAGTATTTGTTTTAAGACCCCAAACCCCTAAAAGGGCTTTAGCCCATAACTATTTGGTTAATATTCTAAAATTTAACAACGAATACAAATGCAAGCCCTCAAAAAAATTATCTCCAGTACCCTACATCTTTTTTACCCACACCTTTGTAATGGATGCAATANCGATGTNTTAAATAAGGATAGTTTACTTTGTATAGAGTGCATCAATAATTTACCACATACNNACTATGCTAAATTTGAAAAAAATCCTATTGAAAAAATATTTTGGGGNCGTTTACCNATAAAAGCCGCTTTTGCTGAGTTTTATTTTGATAAAGAATCGCTACTACAACATTTAATACATCAACTTAAATACAAAAGCAATACACAAATTGGTATTTTTTTAGGAGAGATGATGGGTAATAGTATAAACAATTCTACTTTATATAAAAATATTGATGCCTTAATACCTTTGCCGCTTTTTGCCGATAAAGAACGTAAAAGAGGCTTTAACCAAGCCAAGGTTATTTGTGATGGAATTAGCAACACAACTAATATTCCTATATTAAATAATAGTATTATTCGCAAGCGCTTTACCGAAACGCAAACTCGTAAACACCGAACCGAACGTTGGCAAAATGTTGCCGAAAGTTTTGCACTAAACAATGCACAAGCTTTGGCTGGTAAACATATTTTATTGGTTGATGATGTAATTACAACTGGCGCTACATTAGAAGCTTGTGGTAACATCATTTTGCAAATACCTAATACTACATTAAGCATTGCAACTTTAGCATTTGCAAGTAAATAGTTTTAAGTAAATTTGATTAATGAAAAAAGTAGTTGTTTATTGTCTATTGCTTATCACTTATTGTTGCATTCAAACCTCTTGCAAAAAAGATAGTTTTATTACTAGCAACCAAGCAAGCGTAGACATTACAACAGATAGCTTAAAATACGATACCATTTTTACCACCACTGGCTCAATTACCAAATCGTTTAAAATTATAAACGAAAACAATCAAAAGCTTTTACTAAATACTGTAAAACTAATGGGGGGCATTTCATCTGCTTATAAAATAAATGTAAATGGTGTTCCCACCACAGAAGCTAGTAATATTGAGCTTGCTGCTAACGATAGTATTTATGTATTTGTATCGGCTACTATAAATCCATCAGCGGCAAATTTACCTTTTATAGTGAGCGATAGTATTCAAATAAAGTATAATGACAATACTCGGTATGTGCAGTTACAAGCGTTTGGGCAAAATGCTATTTTCTTACGCAACCAAACCATTAGTGCTAATACTACCTGGAGCAATACTAAACCCTATGTAATTTTAGATGGATTAAAAATTGCTGAAAATGCAACCTTAACTATACCACAAGGAACAAAAATTTACTTACATGCCAATGCTCCTATTTTAGTAGATGGTACGTTAATTGCCAATGGCACAAAAAATAACGAAGTAGTTTTTACAGGAGATAGGTTAGATGAAAATTATAAAGATTTACCTGCAAGCTGGCCAGGTATTTATTTTAGAGAGTTTAGTAAAAATAATTTTTTACAATTTGCTGTAATTAAAAACGCCTATCAGGCAGTAGTAGCCGAAAAGCCAAGTGTAAATATTAACCCTAAATTAATTTTACAACAGTGCATACTTGATAACGCTTTTAAAGAAGGTTTGCTTTTGGTAAACACCTTTGCTCAAATAAATAATAGTTTAATAAGCAATTGTGGCAACAATATTTTTATTAGTTATGGCGGTAATTATTCGTTTACTAACTGTACCGTGGTAGCTTATAGCAGTAAATATATTACACACAAAAACGAGGTGCTAGGTATTACTAATTTTGCTAACACCATTGGTGGTGTGGTTACTGCAAATTTATCGGCAACATTTCGTAATACTATTTTTTGGGGCGATAATAGTTTTGTAGATAACGAAATACAAATAGCCAAACAAGGGGCTAACCCGTTTACTGTTTTATTTGAAAATAATTTGTACAAAAATACTACCGACCCAGTCAATGTAACCTTAACCAATAACCTTAAAAATATAAACCCTACTTTTAACACGATTGATGTAAATAAAAATATTTTTGACTTTAGAATAACGAAAGATGCTGCAGCCCCAGGAATAAATAAAGGCGTAGCAACAAGTTTTGCAAAAGATTTAGATGATAAAGCAAGAAGTGTTGGTTTAACAGATATAGGGTGTTACGAAAAACAATAATCAATAAGTTTTGTTATATACATAAATAAACTAAAACATGATAAAATTAATAGCTATTACTGGCGCTTTACTCTCTTGCACTCAGGGCAACACAACAAAAACCGATACCGGATACAATAAATCATACGCTAATACCACAGACATGGTAAAAACTAATGAAATGACCTCTATACATACTTTTAAGGTAGAAGCTTTAGATGGCACAACTATAAACTTTGCCGATTTTAAGGGAAAAAAAATATTAATAGTTAACACCGCCAGCGAATGTGGCTACACACCACAATACAAAGAGCTAGAAGCCTTATATCAAAAATTTAAAGACAAATTGGTAATTGTGGGCTTTCCGGCAAATAATTTTGGCGGACAAGAGCCAGGCACCAACACCGAAATAAAAGCGTTTTGCCAACAAAACTACGGTGTTACTTTCCCCATGGCAGCAAAAATTAGTGTAAAAGGCGATGATGCTGCTCCTATTTACCAATGGCTTTGCACCAAAACCGAAAACGGAGTGTTAGACGCCGAAATAAAATGGAATTTTAACAAGTTTTTATTAGATGAAAATGGAAATATGATCGCTTATTTTCCAAGCAAGGTTACTCCAATGAGTGAGCAGATTATAGGGAAATTGTAAGTTATAACCGCAAAGTCGCTAAGGCACAAAGAAGAAAATATTCTCAATACAACTTAGCGTCTTTGCGGTGAAAAAAATCCCATCTCCTATCTTTGCACCATGTCCTTTCAATCCATCATAGGCCAAAAAGCCGTAAAAGAGCAATTAGTTCACATGGTACAGCACAATCGCTTAAGCCATGCCTTATTGTTTCTGGGTAAAGAAGGCAGCGGAGCACTGCAGTTAGCAATTGCATTTGCACAGTATATAACTTGTGAGGTTGTAAATGGAAAAAAGTTGGCAGTTGGGAGTGTGCAGTTAGCAAATGAGCCATCTTTATTTGGAGAGCCAGAACCTGCACCAACAGCTAACATCGTACCTCAAACATCGTACAATGACAGTTGCGGCACTTGCCCATCATGCAAAAAAGCATTAGAACTTGTACATCCCGATATTCATTTTAGCTACCCCGTTATTCCACGTAAAACCGGTGATAAACCCATAGCCACCGATTTTATTACCCAGTGGAGAGAGTTTGTAAAGCTAAGTCCATATGGCAATGTGTACGATTGGCTACAATTTATTAATGCCGAAAATAAACAAGGAAACATTACAGCACACGAGTGCAATGATATTTTGCGAAAGCTTAGTTTAAAAAGTTTTGAAAGCGAATATAAAATACTAATACTATGGATGCCAGAGTATTTAGGCAAAGAAGGTAATAAGCTTTTAAAGCTAATAGAAGAGCCCCCAGCAAACACCTTATTTATTTTAGTTGCCGAAAATGAAGACCAAATTTTACCCACCATACGTAGCCGAACACAATTGGTAAAAATACCCATGCTTATTAAATTAGATATTGAAAGCGCTTTAGAATTACGAGCAGGCCTACCTATGCAAAAAGCACAACAAATTGCAGCAGTTGCCGAGGGTAATTATAGAGAAGCCCTACAAATGATAGAGCATAGCGAAGATGATTGGCAAACTATGCTAAGAGAATGGCTAAACGCTGTGGTAAAATTTAACCCACAAGCTCAAGTAAAATGGATAGATGAAACCGCAAAAATTGGTAGAGAAAAGCAAAAACAATTTCTTCAATATTTTACACATTTGTTAGAGTTGGCCGTACGAATTAGCACTACAAACGAACAGCCACAAGCCAATGCCGAAACCGATTTTGCCCTACGCTTAAACAAAATAACCCAACTGCACCAGCAAGAGGCTATTATCAATGAACTAAACAAGGCCAGTTATTATATTGAGCGTAATGCCAACGCAAAAATGCTGTTTCATGCCCTTTCTATTAAGTTATACCATATTATTAGTAACAATTCGTTAATTTTGGTTAATTGAGTTGGAGGATTGTTGAGGAGTTTATGATTTCTAGCTAATTGTTTTTTCTAAACTATATTTTTAGGAGAAACTTTTACAACTATATTGAACATTGTTGTGAACGTATTATTGTTATTTCTTTCTTTTGAGAAAAGAAAAAAATAATTTCTCTTGTACCGCATACCAATGTGCAACGCTTTAGGCAGCAAGCACATTAAATAATAGCAAAAAGTTAGCATTTGCTGGCTCAATAAAATTACCACTGTACAAGAGTGCGACGCCACAAATACCAAATAGCAGTGCAAAAGCTAGGCACATAAAAATCTTCCACACAATCAATTCCTAATTTTTAATTTTTAATTCCTAAATAATATGGGTTGCGGAAGTTGCGGTACTAGTAAAGATGGAGCACCAAGCGGTTGTCAAAGCCATGGCAATTGTGCCAGCGGCGGTTGTAATCGCATGAATGTGCATGATTGGCTGGCAAATTTACCCTTTGCCGATCCTGAAAGCAATTGCAAAATTGTAGAAGTGAGTTTTAATAACGGTAGCCGAAAATTCTTTTTTAAAAATACAAGCACTAACTATTACGAAAAAGGCGATATGATTGCCGTAGAAGGTGTAAGTGGTTTTGATGTGGGTATGGTTAATTTAACTGGCGAATTAGTAAGAATACAACTAAAAAAACATAAAATAGATGAGCAAAGTGTAGATATTAAAAGAATACTACGCAGAGCATCTACAACAGATTTAGCTAAACTTAAAGAAACAAAAGCTAGAGAAGCTGAAGTTTTAATACGTAGCCGCGCCATGGCAAGGCAATTAAAGCTTGAGCTTAAAATGGCTGAAGTAGAAATACAAGCCGATGGGCGTAAAGCCACTTTTTTTTACATTGCCGATGATAGGGTAGATTTTAGAGAACTTATAAAATTATACGCTGGGGAATTTAAAGTAAAGGTAGAAATGAGGCAAATTGGTGCAAGGCAAGAGGCAGGAAAGGTAGGCGGAATAGGCAGTTGCGGTAGAGAGCTTTGTTGCAGCAGTTGGCTAACCGATTTTAAAAGTGTAAATACAAATGCGGCCCGATACCAAAATTTAAGTATAAACCAAACCAAATTAAGTGGGCAGTGTGGCCGCTTAAAATGTTGCTTAAATTACGA
>JGI25920J50251_10000631_pt1 | contig 12304 bp, 13 predicted proteins | sample LauGreBMM110DCMD_2_FD_50251 | JGI IMG/M metagenome (IMG submission 50251) | reverse complement strand
ATAGTTAAGATGGTTTTAGAATTAAGGTGAATCCAATTCAATTACTCGAAATTTATAGTAAAAAGGTAATTTTCTATCGTTTTCTACTAAAAAAAACAGAACCGAAAAAATACTTGTTTTAAATAATCTTCAAAAAAAATTAGATAATTTACAAAAACTATATTTTATGATCATATAATTAAATAATTATCAATTTTTTTTNAAAAAATTAATAAATCAATAATTTCAAATTCGAATTAAAAATGATTAATTAAAGGGGAGAAAGAGTATCTATTTCCTAGATCAGGCCTTTATAGACTTTTTTTATTTTCCTCATTCACGTGCTTTACTAATCTGTCACATAGGTCTTTGATTTCTTCTGACATGTACTCATCTCCAGTACTATTTAAAATGGTTTGCGCCATTCCTCCTAGAATATCGATGTAAAATCGCTTCATCTCTACCACAGACATCTCATCTGTCCACAGATCAATTCGGAGGGTGGAATGATTCAAATTGTCCCAAACATTTAAACTGATGCTTTTGGTGGCTTCTAATCCTTCCCCTTCCTTATCAGAAGCATCCCAATGGATTGTTTTCGGGAGATTTGTTCCATCTAATTCAATTTGAAATTTTATTTCTGATTTTTTCATGGGTTGAACTAATTTGTTTTCTGGCTGTAAGTTGGTTTGATTTAATCGAATTGCATTTCAGGAACTTCGCCCAAAATAATCAGTTTTCCTGCAGTTTTGGACTGGATCTCGTCTACTGAAACATTGGGTGCCCGTTCCTTTAGAACAAAACCCCCTCCCGGAGCAATTTCCAATACAGCTAAGTCAGTGACTATTTTTTTTACACAGCGAATGCCTGTCAGTGGGAGGGAACAAGTGGGCAATAACTTGGAATGACCATCCTTAGAACAATGTTGCATAGCCACAATAATATTTTTGGCTGAAGCCACTAAATCCATTGCTCCACCCATGCCTTTTACCATTTTTCCTGGAACTTTCCAGTTGGCGATATCTCCATGCTCAGAAACTTCCATAGCACCTAGAATCGTTAAATGTACATGGCCTCCACGGATCATGGCAAAAGATTGAGCTGAATCAAATAGTGCTGACCCAGGCAGCATGGTGATGGTTTGCTTTCCCGCATTAATTAAATCTGGATCCACCTCAGATTCCTTAGGAAAAGGGCCAATCCCTAAAAGCCCATTTTCTGATTGAAGTACAACTTCTAGATGGGAGGGAATATAGTTTGCTACTAGGGTTGGAATTCCAATCCCAAGATTTATATACTGCCTATGCTCAACTTCTTGAGCAATTCTTTTGGCAATTTGTTCTTTGGTTAACATGGGTTCAGAAAAGTTTGCGTTAATGATCTAAGCGGGAGTTGGGGGGTTCATTATTTAAATCGAAACNGTCCGCTGCTCAATTCGCTTCTCGTAAGAATTCCCTTGGAATATCCGTTGGACATAAATCCCTGGCGTATGGATCTGATTGGGATCGAGACTTCCGGCAGGAACTAGTTCTTCCACCTCTGCAATGGTGATTTTTCCTGCAGTTGCCATCAAGGGATTAAAGTTTCTAGCAGTCCCCTTAAAAATTAAATTGCCTGCAGTATCTCCTTTCCAGGCCTTGACCAAAGCAAAATCAGCTTCTAATGCAAGTTCCATNAGGTATAGCTTTCCGTTAAATTCACGAATTTCCTTGCCTTCCGCAACCTCAGTACCTACCCCCGCAGGGGTGAAAAAGGCGGGTATGCCTGCACCACCTGCTCGTATTCGTTCTGCAAGGGTTCCTTGAGGGAGAAGTTCCACCTCCAATTCGCCTTGNAATAGCTGTCGTTCAAACTCGTCATTCTCTCCNACATAGCTGGAGATCATTTTTTTGACCATCCGCCGATTGAGGAAAAGTCCAATACCAAAATTATCTACGCCTGCATTATTAGAAATAATGGTTAGGTTTTTAATATTTTTTTGGAGAAGGGCAGCAATGCAATTTTCAGGTATTCCGCTCAATCCAAAGCCACCCATCATTAGGGTAGCCCCATCTTGAATATCCTTTACCGCATCCTCGGCATTTTCAACGGTTTTATCAATCATTGCATTTATTTTTATAGAATAAAGATAGCTTGTTCTCGGTCTAGCATCAACTGATTTTTGAGGGCTTCCAAACTATCAAATTTTTTCTCTTCTCTTAAAAATGCTTCGAAGTAAATCGTAAGCTCGAGCCCATATAAATCTCCTTGAAAATCAATCAAATGTGCCTCAATAGTCTTTTTATCTCCTTCGACAGTTGGCCGATCTCCAATATTTAACATGGCCTTATACCGAATACCCTTGACTTGAACATGCACCGCATAGGCACCATCCCTAGGAAGAAGCTTGTACTGGTCTTCTACTTTAATATTTGCTGTTGGAAAACCTATAGAACGCCCAATTTGTTGCCCGAGTACTATCAGACCGCTGATTTCATAGGGTCTTCCTAGGTATTTAGTTGCAGTTTTAATATCGCCTTGGGTTAGCGCATTTCTTATTTTGGTGCTGGATACCCCCAGTTCATCTACATCNTGCCTAGATATTTCCTCTATTTCAAATCCAAAAAGATTGCTGTGGGCTTGGAGGTATTCAAAGCTTCCTTCTCTATTTTTTCCAAATTTATGATCATATCCAATCACCAATGTTTTGGTTTGAATTTTGTCAATCAAAATCTTTCCGATGAATTCTTCAGAACTCATTTGAGAAAACTCCTCTGTGAAGGGAAGAATAATTAAATGGTCAATACCCATCTCCCTAAGGAGGTTTACTTTTTCTGAAAAGGTAGACAGGAGTCGGAGGCTGTTACTGTTGGGCTGTAAAACTAACCTAGGATGTGGCCAATAGGTGAGGAGTACGGTTTCTCCTTCCTTACTTTTAGCAAGTTCTTGAAGTCTATTCAAGATTTTTTGATGACCCAAATGCAGCCCATCAAAGGTTCCTGAGGTAACCACAGGATTTTTTGGTGGATGAAAATCAGTTAAGCCCTGGTAGATTTTCATTGTGCCTAGATTTAATTTCTTCCACTAACTGAGGAACCTCATGCGCATCTTTCAAAGAATAGGAGCCAATACGAGTTCTGCATAAGGATTTTAGGTAAGCGCCTACCCCCAGTATTTCTCCCAAATCTCTAGCTAAGCTTCGGATGTAAGTTCCCTTGGAACAACTTATACGAAAGTGAACCTCTGCATTCTCAAATCGAGAAATTTCAAACTCACGTACCTCTACCTGCCTTGGCTCCATTTTTACTTCAATTCCTAATCGTGCTGAAGCATATACCCGTTTTCCATCCACTTTAATTGCGGAATGCATAGGAGGAATTTGCAAGATTGTTCCGGTGAGTTGCTCAACAGCTGTCTGAACATGTTCCAAGGTAATGGCAGTTGGATCAGCAACAGGGATTACAGGTTTTTCGAGGTCGAAGGATTCTGTNGTAGCACCGAGAACAAATGTTCCAGTATACTCTTTTTCCTGTCCCATGAATCCCTCAATTTGCTTGGTCATTTTGCCTGCACAAACGATCAGGAGTCCAGTGGCCAAAGGATCAAGGGTGCCAGCATGGCCAACCTTTTTTATTCGTAAGGCATTTCTAACTTTTTTAACCACATCAAAGGAAGTCCATTCCAAGGGTTTGTTGATTAAAAAAACTTCTCCGTAAGCTTCTTGCTGCATGGGTAAAGAATTGCCTTAGCTGAGAATTTGGAAATTAAGACTTTGGAGATTTTGCAAAAATGGCGTAAAACTCAAGTATAAAACCAGATAGGACCATGATNGGCCCTAAAGTAAGCCCCATAAATCCATTGCCATGGGGTGTAGCATCCAAGCCCATGATGACAAAGCCAAAAACAATCAAACCCAAACCTAGGAATAGGAGCAGGTAATTTTTCTTNGAAAAAGGGAATGAAGTATTGCTCATGAGTTAATAAAGTTCGTCCAAAGACATGTTTAAGTATTTGTTCACCGATCGCAAGGTACTGATTCCAGATAAAAAACCACCGGTAACTATCAAACCAGCAAATAGGAGAAGCATCATTTCTGTATTTTGCAATGCAGCAAATCCCTCAATATTTCCTTTGGTATATTCCAGCAGCGCATAAAGAATTCCAGATGCCAAAATTCCTGCTAGTATCCCAAAAAAGAAGGCACGNACAATAAAAGGCTTGCGGATAAAACCTCTCGTAGCACCTACCAATTGCATGGATCGAATTAAAAATCGCTGAGAGAAAAGTGCTAGTCTGATCGTATTATTGATGAGCATGATCACCGTTACTATGAGGATTAGAATAAATCCTCCCATAATCAACGAAACTTTAAAAAGATTTTTATTGATTGAATCCACTAAGTCAGTCATGTAGGAAACCTCAAATACTCCAGGCATGGCCTCCAAGTCTTTTGCGATCAAGGTGAGCTGCTCGGAGCTTTGAAATTCTTCCGAAACCGAAAACACATAGCTGTCTCGGAGTGGATTATCCTCTAAAAATTTTGTGAAATCTTCTCCTGTATTTTTAATGAAAGTTTCTGCGGCTTCCTTATTTGATACAAATCGCAGATGGAGGCTATCCTCTGTATTGAGCACAAAAGGCCGTTGAGCTAAATTTTTTCGTAAGTCATCGAGTTGCTTTTGGCTTAGCTCCTTATCTAGGAAGATCTGAATTTCAATATTCTCTCGAATCATTTTGGTGAGTGAGCTCGCCTGAATTAAAATAATTCCAAAAAGTCCAACGATAAAAAGTGATAAAGTCGTGCTAAATAGGACGCTGCCGAACTTAAAATACCCGAGTTGTTTTTTTGTTCTTGCTGGATTTGCCATGAAATATCAAATTCTATTCAAAAATAGAAAAGCTTATGCTATTTACCCAATAACAGGGGGAGAAAGGATTGGAATCACGCTACCTTCTGCGATCCCCCATATAAAATCATTTTTTTTGAGTTCGACTAAGGCGAAACCTGTAAAGTTCCCAAAGCTTGGCAATACAAGGATATCATCCGAAAAGTAAAAACAAGGGATTCGAACTCTTTGCTTTGCCTTTCCCTTGAGCACAATTCCTGGATGAATGTGTCCGCAGATATTTAGAAATCCCTCAGGAGGAGGGCAGGGTTCATGAGAGAGAAGCAAGGATCCTAAGGCTATTGGATTCGGATGTACTTGTAGCTTAGGATCTTTGTATTTTTCTGCAGGCAAAATATCATGATTGCCTACAACCAAATGAAAGGTTGAGTTTGGAAACTGTCCAAAAAAAAGAAGTAAGGTTTCCCATTGGTCATTCCAACTGCTATGAAACAAATCACCTAAAAAGTAGACCTGCTTTGGAGAATGCCTTGATAGTAAGCTATTCAGTTGAATATAATCCTGGTCATGTACTTTTTCAGGAATCGGAATTCCCGATTTACGAAAGTGAGCCGCTTTTCCAAAATGGAGATCAGCAATTAATAAAACGCTCAGTTGCTTAATCCAAACAGCTTTCTCAGGTAGGAGTGCTAACTCTAATCCACCAAATTCAAAGGATACAGAAGCCATAGGAAATATTTTTTTTAATCTGGGAACAAAAACAAATTCATTTCCATTTAGTAGTGTACAAAACTAAACCAAATGAAAAATAACACGCTCAAATCAGGTCTTTTCCTTATTTTCTTTTTTGCTTCCTTTTTAGTGAAAGCACAATCTGAAAATGCCATCCTTGGCATTTGGTACAATACTGAGAAAACTGCGCAAGTTGAAATTTTAAAAAAGGGATCTGAATTTATTGGAAAGATCGTTTGGTTGAAAGATCCAAACCCTGGGGGAAAGCCATCTGTGGACAAAGAAAATCCAAACCCCAAGTTAAAATCAAGACCATTAATGGGGTTAAATCTGCTGGAAGGCTTAACTTATTCCTCNGGCATGTGGGAAGATGGAACAATCTATGATCCAAAAACAGGAAAAACCTACTCTTGCCAAGTTCAATTAAAGTCTTCACAAATTTTGGAAGTCAAGGGTTACATCGGATTTTCTTTGATTGGGCGAACAGTAGAATGGACTAAGGTAAAGCGGTAATTGGTCCAGTTAGTGCGTATTATGTATTTGGTAAAAANCTTCAATCAGTTTGCTCAGNTGTTCAAACTCGATGAGAAAAGCATCATGTCCTGCAGTGGATACTAGTTCTGCATAGCTTCCATTATTCAAGATGCTGCTTAGGTACTGGGATTCTTGCCTGAGAAATAAAAGATCAGTGTTAACTCCTACTGCCAATACTTTTGCTGAGATTGATTTTAATGCCTTTTCCAGCCCTCCTCGGCCTCTACCCATGTCGTGGCTATCCATGGCCTTAGTCAATGTCCAGTAAGAGAACGCATTAAATCTTTTTGTTAATTTGGAACCCTGGTAGCGGAGGTAGGANGCAGCTAAAAATCCATCTAATTTNTCNGTTGACTCTTNCTGTTTTGCATTCAGATCCTGTGGATTTCTGTAGCTAAGCATCGCCATGGCTCGAGCTGCNTCTAGGCCCTTGCTTCCAGCATCATTTTGAGGNTTACCCCAGGTNCTATCTGATGCTATTGCCATNCGTTGGGCTTCATTAAATCCAATTACCCANGGGGAGGTTTTCGCTGTTGAAGCTACTGTCACTGCATGTTGCAATTTATCACCTAAGAGGTAGGCCCATTCCAAGGCCACTTGCCCACCCAAGGAGCCTCCAATGATCGTGTGAATAGAAGCTATTTTCAAATGTTTTCGAAGCATTTCTAAGCTTACGGCCAAGTCCCGTGTGGTAATCAAGGGAAAATCATAAAAATAGGATGACCCAGTTTTTGGGTTCTCCGAAAGCGGATTGGTTGAACCATAGCAGCTTCCTATCAAATTGGCACAAATAATAAAATGGTTTGAAAAGTTGTAAATCGCCTTTTCACCTACAATTCCACTCCACCACTCCGCTGCATTTGAATCACCAGTAAGGGCATGAATCACCCAAATAACATTGGATCCATCTGAATTAAGATTCCCATAGGTNGTGTAGGCCAATGAGAACTCCTCCAAAATCTTTCCTGATTCTAAATGTAAGGGGGCTGATGAATTGAAAACTCCTTCTACCATACTAGTTCATGCTAAACGAAAACTATAAATCTCTTTGCTAAAAAAATACTACCCTAAAAGCTCTGTAATGGCTTTATGTTGTGTTTCGAAATCAAATTTTAAACGGCTTTTCTGAAGTTTTACTTTGATTTCTGCTAAAGAAAGGTTTCCAATGCTTCCTTCGTGGCTATGGCTTACTTTTTCTTGATTGGGCACAAAACGCTTCGCTTCAATATCCTCCCCAACCTGCTTGTACGCATCCCGGAAGGGAACNCCTNTTAGCACCAACTCATTTACGGCCTCGACAGAAAATAGATGGATGTAAAATGGATCCTCCAAAATATTTTTCCTCGCCTGAATTGATTTCAGCATAAAATTGCTCATTTGAAGACAAGACCGCATGGAGTCTAACGCTGGAAAAATTTCTTCTTTCAACAGTTGCATGTCTCGGTGGTATCCAGAAGTAAGGTTTGTAAGTAAGAATCCCACCGTTCCAGGTAAACTTTGAATTTGATTTGTCTTGGCACGAATCAATTCAAATACATCAGGATTCTTTTTGTGTGGCATGATACTACTTCCCGTGGTTAATTCGTCCGGGAAAGAAATGAAACCAAAATGGGGATTGCAAAAAAGGATGACATCGGTTGAAAGTTTATTTAGGGTGCCTGCCATCCCCGCCAGAGCAAAAGCAAGTGTTCGCTCGGTTTTTCCTCTACTATTTTGAGCATTTATGACATTGTGGTGCATATCCGCAAAGCCCAATAATCGGGTGGTCATCGTTCGGTCTAATGGAAAGCTAGAACCATATCCAGCGGCAGATCCTAAAGGATTTTTATTGCTCAACTCAAAAGCTACTTGAAGTAAACTTAAGTCTTCGCTAAGCCCTTCTGCAAAAGAGGCAAACCACAATCCAAAGGAGGAAGGCATCGCTAGCTGGGTGTGGGTGTAGCCAGGCATCAAGTCTTCTTTGTGCGCCTCAGCCAATTGAATTAGTTGCTCGGCCAAGATACTCGCCTCATCGACCAGCTCGCGGATCGCATCTCGATAAAACAATTTTAAGTCAACAAGAACCTGGTCATTTCTGCTTCTACCACTATGAAGCTTTTTTCCCACTGCTCCATAGCGCTGGGTCAATAGTAGCTCTACTTGCGAATGCACATCTTCTACGCCGACCTCAATGACAAACTTACCCTGCTTTATTTCCTCGTAAATTTCCTTCAGACCTTTTTGCAGGAGTAAATTTTCTTCACCAGTCAATAAATCGATACTTTCCAGCATTGCAGCGTGTGCCATAGACCCCAACACGTCATATGGAGCCAAAAGAATATCAAATTCAGGGTCTCTTCCAACCGTAAATTGCTCTACTTCCTTTTTACTGGTTGTGGTTTTTTGCCAAAGTTTCATTGCGTATGCTTCGTTTGAAGGTAAAGGCTTGCGTAATTTTCAAGAATTGAAATGTAGATTGAGATGCTTTCTTCAACTTCGTGAACAAAGATAAATTCATCAGCGGTATGGGAGCGGGCCGAATCTCCAGGGCCAATTTTTGCCGAGGGGAAAGGGATTAATGCCTGATCTGATAGGGTAGGGCTTCCAAACTTTTCTAATCCCATGCTTGTTGCCACTTGCTGCAAAAGATGCCCTTCAGGCAAATTGGAGGACCTTAATCGCATAGATCTTGGAACTAAATCAGCTGTTAGAACTGATTTCAACTCTTCCAAAACCTCCTCATGTGTATACAATTCGTTTATCCGAACATCTAATACGTAACGACACAACTCAGGAACCATGTTGTGCGGTTCTCCTGCATGAATAACTGTACAAGAAACTTTGGTAGGACCTAGAAAAGGAGATATTTTTTGGAATTGGAAATTTTTCACCTTCTCCAAATCGGTTAATGCCAAATAAATCGCATTGATTCCTTCTTCTCTGGCAGCATGTCCTGCTTTCCCTTTAACAGTTCCCTCTAATACTAAAAGGCCCTTTTCTGCTACTGCCAGTTTCATTTGAGTTGGCTCACCTACTAGCACGAGTTCAGCGGGTGGAAGGATCGAAATTAGGCTTGAGATCCCTTGGGGACCTGAAATCTCTTCTTCGGCAGAGGCTATAAGCAACAAGTTGAAGGGTAAGTCCTTTCCCAAAAAATTACAGAAAGTTGCAATTAGAGCAACCAAAGGTCCACCCGCATCATTGGAACCTAGCCCAAAGAGTTTTCCCTCTTGTTCTAAAGCTGAAAATGGATCCTTAGTATACCCAGAATTGGGTTTTATGGTGTCGTGGTGTGAATTCAACCAAATAGTAGGTAAGTCTGGATTATAGGTGGATGCAAAAGCCCAGACATTATTTCCTAGACGATGGGGAACTAGGTCTTTATTTCTTAAAAAATTGCCTATTATATCCGCTGTTACTCCTTCATCCTTCGAAAAAGAGGGAATAGCAATCAACTCCTTTAGTAAAGCGATCGCTTCAGCTTTCAGTTCCTCCATCAATACAATTCGTAACGTTGTCTTTCGATAATGGTACCCGCTTTTTTCCCCTTTACAGCCATAAGCAAGTTTTCAGCTTTACCTATCCAAACGCGCTGTACACCCTGTTTTAAGGCTTCAAAGGCATTATCTAATTTTGGAATCATACCCGAATGAATCACATTTTCTTTGCGTAGCTCCTTGTAAATATCTTCGTTGATCAGCGGGATAATGGATTGCTCGTTTTTTTCATCCACCAATACACCTGGTTTATTGAAACAGAAATACAAATCTACATGATGCTGTAATGCTAGGCTTGTTGCCAAAGCAGAAGCAATTGAATCCGCATTCGTATTGAGTAGCTGCCCTTTTTTGTCGTGGGTAATGGCATTGACTACGGGTAGAATTCCTAGTTGAAGAAGCTGTTGAAGGAGAACTGAATTTATTTCTTTGATGTCTCCAACATAACCATAGTCTATCCCTATAAATGGTCGTTTAACCGATCGAATTAGATTTCCATCTGCACCACTCATTCCCAATGCATTCACTTTCAGAGCCTGTAACTTGCCTACCAGGGATTTACTAATCAATCCTGCATAGACCATGGTAACGATGTCAAGAGTATCCTTATCTGTAATTCGACGTCCATCCACCATTTNGCATAATACCCATGCTTTCTCCAAATCGAGAAGCCATAACCCCACCACCATGTACCAAGATTTTATAACCTGGTACTTTGGCAAAAATGCTCAAAAACTCATCCAGTTTTTCTGGATAGTCAATGACATTTCCTCCGATTTTGATGATAGAGATTTTCATACGTTTCTCAAATTAATAAAATTACTCGAGAAGTTTGCTGAGGACAGCTTGCGCAGCAAAGACTCTATTGAACGCTTGTTGCTGTACCAAAGACCGTGGGCCATCAAGAATCTCATCCGATAGTTCTATATTTCTTCGTACTGGAAGGCAGTGCATGACTTTGGCTTCTGGAGCGTGCTTCAGGTGAGTTTCTGTAAGCATCCATCGTTCATCGGTACACAAAATTTTCCCATAATCATTGAATGCTGACCAATTTTTAACATACACAAAATCAGCTCCTTGTAATGCTTCACTTTGATTATTGGTAAGGGTAGCTCCTTGTGTAAATTCGGGATCTAACTCATATCCTTCTGGATGGCAAATGGTGAGATCATGCCCCATACCCAAAGTCCATTCAGCAAAACTATTTGCCACAGCATGAGGAATAGCTTTGATATGTGGTGCCCAGGTAAGCACTACTTTAGGATTTTTTTTGCCTTTAGCAGATTCTTGGATTGTAAGTTGATCGGCCAAACTCTGGAGTGGATGGCGGATGGCAGATTCTAAACTTATGACCGGTATTTTGCAGTATTTAATGAATTGGTGCAATACGAAGTCAGTGACATCCTCTTCTTTTTGTGTTAAGGAAGGAAAAGCTCTGATTGCCAAAATATCAAAGTAGGAGCCCAAGACCCCAGCAGCATCTTTGATGTGCTCAACGGTGCTTTTGTTCATGATTGCGCCTTCTTGCAACTCTAATGCCCAACCTTCTTTGTCCATATTGAGAACGATGGCTTCCATGCCCAGCTGCTGAGCAGCGATTTGGGTAGAAACACGTGTNCGGAGGGAGGGATTTAAAAAAATACAACCTACTCGTTTTCCTTTACCTTTTTCAGCATGTAGGATCGGGTTTGCTTTGTATGCTGATGCCAGATCTATCAATTCCTGACCTTGTTCTCTAGATTCAAACTTGATAAAGTGCTNCATGGAAGGGAAATTTTAGGGAATTTAGCTTGCTAGCACCTCTTTTAATGCCAGCACAAACGAATTTAACTGAGACCATTCAACCGACAAGGGTGGCAGAAGNCGNATAGTTTCTTTTCCAGCTGCCGATCCGGTAAATATCTTGTATTTGGATACCAAGAGGGTCCGTATGGGTCCCGCATCTTGATTCAGATCTAAACCGATCATCAAACCTTTTCCTCGCACAGCTACTACACCTGGGATAGTTCTCAGTTCAGACATCAGTCGCTCCCCTAATTCTAGGGCTTTTTGTTGCAATTGCTCCGCTTCCAACACCTCCAATACCGCAAGGCCTGCAGCGCAAGCAAGATGATTGCCGCCAAAGGTGGTTCCTAGAAGCCCATAGCTCGCCTTGAATTCTGATGACAGCAAAAGCCCACCGATAGGAAAACCATTACCCATGCCCTTTGCAATGGTGATTAGGTCTGGATAAAGCCCATCCACCCACTGGTGCGCAAAAAACCTTCCAGTTCGGCCATAGCCAGACTGGACCTCGTCTAGGATTAACTTTACCTCGTATTTTTTTGCCAATTGGTATAATCCCATTAGGAAATCAGCATTGGGAACCTGTATTCCCCCGACTCCTTGGATACCTTCAATGATGATTCCAGCAATGGTATTGGTGGACAGCAAGGCCTCCACGCCAACCAAATCTCCAAGCTGTATGAAGTGAAAATCTTCTCGAGCGTTACATGGAGCAATCAACTTCGGATTGTCGGTCAAGGCCACTGCACCCGAGGTGCGTCCATGAAAAGATCCTTTAAAGGCAATGAAGCCGGATCTCTTGGTTACAAAAGAAGCCATCTTGATCGCGTTTTCAATGGCCTCAGCACCTGAATTGACTAAAAAAAGCTGGTAGGAGTGCAGGCAAGAGAGCTCAGCAAGTTTGTTGGCCAATTGTTGCTGCAGCGGGATCTGTATGGAGTTGGAATAAAAGCCCAGCTGACTTACCTGCTC
>JGI25920J50251_10000627_pt1 | contig 12318 bp, 15 predicted proteins | sample LauGreBMM110DCMD_2_FD_50251 | JGI IMG/M metagenome (IMG submission 50251) | reverse complement strand
AAAATCGGTATCAACACAATTGTCAACGACATAATCAAAACCATCACACGGCGCCACGTCGGCACTGCTTGATTGATATCAACATTCGTTGCCAAAACCGATACGAGTGCCAAAGCCAACACAAGGTTCGGCACCGAAAGGCCCACATTAAAAATCGTCACCATTACTGTGTCGACTTTGCCTCGCACATACGCGGCAGTGATCCCGAGAACGCTTCCAATTAATCCCCCGAGACCAACAGCCGCAATCGCAATGAAAATGCTCATCCGAGTGCCGGCNANTATNGAAGCAAGCAGGTCATAGCCGTTGCTGTCGGTCCCCAAAATATGGCCATTTGAGAACAACCCGACTTCAAGGTCGTCTTCATATACAAAATTCCATGACTTAAACGGCAGTACCCAACCGAAAATGGCAAAGAACATCATCAAACTCAGCCAACCAATCGCCAACCAAGTTGGTTTTGTAAATTTACGCATTTACTCTCCGATCGCGCGTTCGCGGGTCAACAAAGCCAGAAGCGATGTCAACTACGAGGTTAAAGAAAACATAAAACAACGCAATCACAGCCACTGTTGACTGCAAAGCCACATACTGGCGACCTGCAATCGCCGCAAATACCTCGAAGCCAACACCGTAAGTGGCAAACAAACTTTCGATGACGATCGCGCCACCAATTAAGCCACCCATACTGAGAGCCGCCGAAGTTAGCAACGTCAAGCTTGAAGGTCGCAACACATGACGCCACAAAATCCTTTGATCGCTCAAACCCTTTGAGGCAGCCATCGTCACGTAGTCCTCACGTAACGCCGCAATCATGTCTGCGCGCAGTAGACGGGTATAAGTAGCAATCAACCCAAGGCTCAAACTAATTACAGGCATGATCATGTGCTTCAGATGTTCCCAAACACCATCCGAAAGAGGTACGTAACCCAAAGTCGGCAGCCAGGCGAATTTCACACCAACAAAAATCACCAATAGAAGCGCAATTGCGAAGTTGGGCACCGACGACAACGTGAACAGAGTATTACTAATTATCTTGTCAGCACGCCGACCAGCACGATATGCCGACACAACGCCAAGGGGTACCGCGATTGCAATCGCAATAACTTGGGTGTAAGCCATGAGCAATAACGACCGCGGCATCGCATCGGCCAAGTGCGCCGAAACATCTTCGGTGCCACCCGAGAAATAGATTTTTCCAAAGTCGCCCTGCACAAAATTGCCAAGCCATTGCAAGTAATAACCAATCGGCCCTTTATCAAAGCCCAACTCTGCTCGCAGAATGTCGCGCTCATTTTCGGTGGCAACCGGCAACAGAACCGTCGCAAGGTCAACAGGTATCAATCTCAGCAACAACGAGACACCAAAAGTTACGAGAAGCAAGACGATCAGCAACTGCGCGATTCGCTTTAACCAAAAACTAATTTTTAGCAACTGAACACCTCTTAGTTCTCAGCATTTGTCAAAGGCAGGCTAGACGAAATNNCCAAGCTACGGCAAATAAACAAAAGGGTGACGGTGCCCTTGCACCGTCACCCTTTTTGCTTACTAAATTATTTGATTACTTCGTCGACCAAACACCTGTCCAGTCAATTCCGAAGTTTGTAATCAGGCGACGTGGGCCACCTGCTGCCAGGCCCAATTGACCAACGCCACCGAGCTTGTTGTAGCTCACCGTGTATTGCAAGAACGAAATGTTCGCCACGTGAGCTTCTTTTTGCAACTGCTCGGTTGCTTGTGCATACAGTTTCTGTGCTTTCGCTTTGTTCGGCTCAGCACGAGCTGCAAACAGCAAGTTCTCGCTCACTTCATCTTTGAAAGATGAGATGTTCAAGATGCTGTAGAAAATCTGCAGACCGGCCAAAGCTGGTGAAAGTTTTGCTGCACCGCGCAAGAAGTGCGTTGGGTTGCCACCAGATGTGTCACTGACGATGAACGGAAGAATGAACGCTGTTCCTGTTCCTTCCATCAAGAGCAATGGCAACAATTGATACTGCATTGGGAATGCTTTTTGAATTGCTTCAGCAGTTGTCTGTGACAACAAGTTGACTTTCATACCGGCGGCTTCTGCCATCTCCTTGAGGAGCTGAGCATTTGCCGTCGAGTCTGCTGATGCACTCACGTATGGAAGGCTGAATTCAAGTGTCTTACCAGTTTCTGCTGTGTAAGCCGCTGTCAATTCTTTGGCCTTCTTCAAGTCATAACCCGCGTAACCCTTTTTGTTGAACATGATGTTGTTCGGTCCGACGATCGACTCTGGCACAGTGCCGAGACCCTTCTGACGAACTTTCAACCATTTTGCACGGTCAAGCGAATGCGAGAATGCCAATCGAGCGTTCTTACTGCTGAACGGAGCAATCTTATGGTTCAACCAAATTGTTGGGTAGTAGTCCATTGGTGAACTGATCGTCGTAACTTTCTTGTCTTTTTGCAAGGCAAGAATTTGTTTGGCTTCTGAAGCCGACGAGAACATTGTCGCTGCAAGCGAACCACTCTTTACACCGCTGACGCGTGGTTGCGCGTCTGGCAAGAATGTAAACGTGATGCCATCAAGGTATGGCAATGCGCCACCCTTGGCGTCTTTGCGCCAGTAGTTATCGTTTTTAGCGACAACAAGTTCGGTCAATTTATGCGAAACGTACTTGAAAGCGCCGGTACCTACTGGCACTGTCGAACACGTAGGTCCTGTGATCTGCGCGATTGAACGGACGAAGTTTCGACCCGATGCATAAAGCGAATCTGGGTAGTTGGCTTCAGCGTTGTACAACTTCACAGTTACTGACATTGCACCTGTCTGAATGACGTCAGCGATGTTTGCAGAGAAACCTGCTCCGGTACCCGAACTTGGCGACTTTGGCGTCTTGCCAATCAAACCGTTGAGGTAAAGCGCACCGCGCGATGCCTGCAAGTTAAGAAGAAGTGCCGTGCCGTCTACTGGTGAGCCGTCATGAAACTTGATGCCGTCGCGAACGACGAGGTTCCAAGTTTTGTAGTCGGCGCTGCTTTCAAACGACTTAAGAACGTAAGGCACAATTTTGCCATCTGATCTTTGTTCAACCCAGGTCTCATAAATCGTGCGACCACCCATGAGTGCTGAGTTCGCCAAGTTGTCTGCCATACAGAAACCTGGGAACGAGTCGAAAATACCAACTGTGATATTTCCGCCACGCTTCGGAGTGTCGGCACCTGAAGCACCACTGGTTGCTACCTGACTGAGTGAAGCAACAAGTGCAATTGCCATAACGGCAGCAACCTTGCGACGACCTCCTGTGAATAATTTCTTCATTATTGATTTCCCCCTTCGGAAAAAGGCATAGGGCCTGTAAAGCACGATACCCGCCTAACCCCCCTGTGTCAAAAGTTACTTAAACTTAAAACGGCCCAAAAATCAGCCCAGTTTTAACTTCACCAAATTGGCTATTTTGGCGCCATCTGCCCCTGAACCAGCTTGAGTTCGCACGGCTTTGACCACCGCACCCATAGCTTTTGACCCAGTCAGCCCCGAACTGGCTGCCACGGCGATCTGCTCTTCCACGATCTTTTCTAGATCGTTATCGCTCAACTGAGCGGGCAGATACTTCTGCAAAATCCCCAATTCGGCACGTTCTGCAGCCTCGGCATCAACTCGACCCGCTTCCTTATATATGTCTGCCGATTCAGCTCGCTTCTTTGCCTCAGCACTAACCACTGCCTGCACTTGCTCATTGGTCAGTTCTTTGGCTTCGTCGCCCGCTACTTCTGCATTCATGATCGCAGCCAGTGTCATTCGCAGGGTTGAAGTTTCAACTTCATTGCGCGCCTTCATTGAGACAGTCAAATCAGCCTTCAGTTGGTCTTTTAAATTCGTCATTTAAGGTCGCTCCGGTTCAATTTTCAAGTTCATTCGTGAATCATTCTCTGGCAATTAGCGTAGTACGCACGATGAACAACGAAGTGTTCGAACTTTTCTTTTCGATACTCAGTCTCGGCACGCTCGGCCTGGGTCTCGTTGTGATCTTTGCTCGACTCACCAAAGCAAATAATTTCTTGCTTGAAATCAAAAAAATTGCACTACCTCTCGCAGCGTTGATCACCACAACTTCGATGCTCGGCAGTCTTTACTTCTCAGAGATCGTTAACTACAAGCCGTGTCGACTCTGCTGGTATCAACGAGCAGCAATGTATCCGTTGGCGATTTTTCTCATCGTTGCCGTCTTCAAAAAATTTAAATTCACTAAAATTGTTGTAGCAGTTCTCGCTCTTATAGGTGGCTCAATTTCTACGTATCACTGGTTTCTCGAGAGATTTCCAAACTTGGATGCTGGCGTGTGCGATGCCAATCTGCCGTGTTCAGTCGTTTGGTTTGAGAGTTTTGGTTTTGTCACACTCTCATTCATGGCCTTCACGGCATTTTTCACCACAATCGCTTTAGTTACAATCCCTGAAATGGAGAAGAAATAAATATGAATAGCAAAAAAGAGTCATCTAACAAATCTGTCTGGCTAATTGGCAGTATCGCTGCAGCGATTGCAATCGCGGCAATTGTCGCAGTTGCAACCCAATCAAGCAGTGACGATGTTGTCACTGGCGTCGAAGAATTTAATTCTGTCGAAGTTGTTGGCGATCCGTTGCCGGAGTATTCAGATTCGGCATCCGATACAGCAATCGGCATGACAGCACCGATACTCACCGGCAAGGGCTTCACGGGTAACACGATCGTCACGGGTCCGGGCGCACCAACTCTGCTGGTCTTTCTTGCGCACTGGTGTCAATATTGTCAGCGTGAAGTTCCACTACTTGTGCAATGGAATCGTGATGGTCTCGTACCAAGTGGCCTCGATGTAATCGCAATCGCAACTTCAACTGACCCAGCATCGCCAAACTTTCCACCGTCTGAATGGCTGGCGCGAGAAGAATTTCCACCGCTTTGGCCAGTCATGACTGACAGCGGCGAAAAAACTGCCGCGAACGCCATGGGTGTTTCTGGGTTTCCGTTCTTTGTCTTGCTCGATAGCAGCGGCAAAGTCGCACTAAGAATCAGCGGCGAAATTGAGATGCCAGTTCTAACCGAGCAAATAAACAAGGCGCTCGGCAACTAGTCACAGTCAAGACAATAATGGGAATGGTTCTCATTACTGCTATGCTTAACATGTGGGTGAAATTTTTATTGCACCATTCGTTGATCACGAGTACATGCGTTTGGCATTGTTCGCCAGCATCCTTGTGGCAATCACTTGCGCTATCGCCGGCACATTCGTCGTTCTCCGTGGCCTAGCTTTTGTCGGAGATGCATTAAGCCATGGAGTTTTACCTGGCATAGCGACTGCATTAATTTTTGGTGTTTCTGGAATCATTGGTGCAGCAGTTGGCGCGGTCGTAATGATGAGCGGTGTCAATTTGATTACTCGCAGATACAAGCTTTCTGGAGACACAGCGATCGGACTTTTATTCGTTGGAATGCTGGCACTAGGCGTGATGATCACATCTCGATCATCTAATTTTGAAGAAGACCTAGACCACATTTTGTTTGGCGAAACATTATCGGTTAAGCCCAATGACCTTCTTTGGCAAAGTCTCGCACTAGTGATCGTTCTTCTTACCGGAATTTTTGCAAGGCGACCGTTCTTGCTGATGTCGATTGATGAAGGTCTTGCTCGCACATCTGGGTTTAATGTGACACTTTTTCAAAATCTAATGCTGGCAATTGTCGGGTTAACAGTGATCGCTAGTTTTCAAACTGTTGGCACATTGCTGGTGCTCGGAATGCTCATCGCCCCAGCCGCTACTGGTGTGTTATTTGCAAGACGTATTTCGTCAATGATGATAATTGCAAGCATCATTGGCTGCATTGCCAGTTATGCAGGGCTTTTAATTAGCTTCCATTTCAAACTTACCGCCAGCGCGAGCATCGTGCTTGTTGCTGTGTCAATTTTTGCAATCGGTGCAATCGCCACCGAGATAAAACGTAATCGCAATTCATTGCAAGACGAAATGCCCCACCAGCACGAGCACAACCATGCTCACTAAAACAATCTCGGCGTCTCATCTTTCGATTGGGTTCGGGCGACATACAGTCGTTGCAGAAATCGAACTCACAACTTTGCCAGGTGCATTGGTCGTTTTAATTGGCACAAACGGTTCTGGTAAGTCAACTCTTTTAAAAACCTTGGCAGGAATGCTCGCACCTATCTCTGGCCAAGTCACCATTCTTGGCGATGAACCTGGCAAGTCTCCGCGTCGAGTTGCATATTTGCCGCAACATCCAATTTCTTCTCACACGCTTCCACTTCGTGCTCGTGATGTCGTAGCGATGGGAAGATTTGCTCATCTTGGACTATTCGGTCGTGAATCAACTGAAGACCGAAAGATTTTGCAGTCATCTCTTGAACTAACTGGCGCCATTGAGTTCGCCGATAAACCACTGCGAGATCTGTCAAGCGGTCAGCAACAGCGAACTCATTTGGCACAAGTTTTAACTCGCCAAGCAGAGATCTTGCTGCTTGACGAACCAACGGCAGGGCTCGACATCAACGGCCGCAAACTTGTTGCAGACCTAATCGCAAGCGAACGTGCTCGCGGCGTCACCGTCGTGATGGCGACACATGAATTGCAAGATGCCGAAAATGCCAACACCGTGATGCTGCTCGCGCAACGAGTTGTCTCTATTGGCCCACCAGATGTTGCGTTGCGAGACGAATATCTACGCGAGTGCTTTGGTTTTACTCAGCCGCACTAAAAGCTTTACTAAAAACTCTTTTCAAGTGCCAGCAGTTTGCGCTTGATAACTAGCCCCCCGCCATAGCCACCAAGAGTGCCGTCAGAAGCAACGACGCGATGACACGGCAACACAATCGCCACCGGATTTTTGCCGTTTGCCGAGCCCACAGCACGAAAAGCACGTGGCCTTCGCACTAGCTTTGCCTGCTCAGCGTAAGAAATTGTCTCGCCGTACGGAATTTTGTTCAGCGAAAACCAAGCTGATTCTTGAAACTTCGTACCACTGATATCAAGTTTCAAATTGAACTTTTTGCGCTTACCCACGAAATATTCTTGCAATTGTTTTTCAGCAAGATCTAGGTTTTTTTTCGCGACTACCGAAACTTTTAAGTTTTTAACAAGTTTCTTCGCTCCAAAAATCACTTCTTGCAGTCCGTCTTCAGAAGCAACGAGTGTCAACCTGCCGATCGGCGTTAAGACAACACGCGACGCGGTCATGGCAGAACTTGTTTTTGACCTAACCTTCATCTATGACCTCCATTGAGATGACAAATATCGAGAGCCCAGCAAACAAACGTATCGCACTGGTCGCCCACGACAATATGAAGCGCGAAATGCTTGAGTGGGCAACAGAGCACAAAGATGAACTAAAAAATCACACTCTCATTGCTACTGGCTCGACGGGCAAGTTGATTGCCGACAACACTGGCTTGACTCTAGAGCGCATGCGCAGCGGACCTCTTGGCGGCGACCAGCAGATCGGTGCACGAATCTCTGAGGCTGGCATCGACATTTTGCTTTTCTTTTGGGATCCACTCGAACCCCAACCTCATGACCCAGATATTCGCGCATTGTTACGAATCGCAGTGGTCTGGAATATTCCAGTGGCGTGCAACCGAGCAAGCGCTGACTTTATTTTGAGTTCGCCACTTTTAGGCGAAAAATATCAGCGCCGGGTTCCGAAGTATTAAAAACTAGATACTTGGCGGCGGCGGCGGCCCAAAACGATTCTCACCTGCGTCGCCAACTCGTAAAGCGAACACCAGATTTATGATCGGTGCAAAGACCCACCAGCCCACGTGATCCGTGTCGTGCATTCGTCGCACAGCAACGGCAATTGACGGCAACAAAGTCACTAATTGTGCCAAGTTGCCAATAGACGAATGAATCAAAGAACCGAGAACTCCAGCAATCACAGAAAACAAAGCCCACCACCAATACTCAGCGCGCGTCGCACGACCTTTGAAGTTTGCGTAGTTGTTAAAACCCGAGCGAATCGCTGTCTGAAAGTTCACGGCGATGAGATGCTAGTTACTCGCCGCCAGCAGGCTTTGGTTCTTTTGGCAACGCGAGTACGCGCTCACCGACGATGTTGCGCTGAATTTGACTCGTGCCACCCCAAATAGTTTCTGAGCGAGAGAAGAAAAAACTCGACATCATCGGCGACGAAGGGTAGCCCGCTCGACGCTTGTCGCGCAATGCTCCCGGCCAAGTGCCTGACTCTGGACCAGTGTCAACAAGCATTGAGTATGGTCCGTAAATGTCTAGGGCGAGTTCCATCGCACTTTGATGCATCTCTGACCAATACATTTTGTTGCTAGCGCCGAGTGCCATCACACCAAAATCTTTGGTGCCTGCAAGAGTTGAGCCCAGTGATCGCAAACCATTGAAGCGCAAGATTTGAATCTTCGCGTAATACTGCATAAGTCGTTGACGAATTGACGCATCGTTGATCTTGCCGTTGGCTTTTGCTTCGGCAACGAACAATTTGTATTCCTCTTCGAATCGTCGGTAGCCGGTGGTTGCACTCATGCCGCGTTCGAAAGCAAGTGTGCTGTTGGCAACTTTCCAACCATTATTTACGCCACCAACCACGTTGTCTTTCGGGCAACGCGCATCAGTGAAGAACACTTCGCAGAACTCTGCTGTGCCGTCTGGCTGTGTGATTCCGCGAACTTCAATACCAGGTTGTTTCATCGGCACCAATAGATATGAAATGCCTTTGTGTTTAAGCAATAATCTGCGTGATGACCCTGTGTCGTCCAAACTTTTTGTCCGTTAATTATCCACTCATCACCGTCAAGAACCGCAGTCGTCTTGACGCTCGCCAAATCGCTACCGCTATTTGGTTCGCTAAAGCCTTGGCACCAACGCATTTTGCCACTCAAGATTTTCGGCAAAAACTCTTTTTTCTGCTCTTCAGTGCCCCACTGCAAAAGTGTTGGACCAACAAGCGTGTCGCCAAAAAAGTCTGCTCGCATCGGCGCACCCGCGTTGGCAAATTCTTCGGCAAGCACCACACCTTCAAGAGTGCTCAAACCCTTGCCGCCGTATTCTTTTGGCCAGGTTGCACAAATCCATCCGCCTGCAAACAACTTGTCGGGCCAAGAATCGTTAAATGCTTTGCGCTCAGCGGCGGTCATTTCATAACTTTTGTCAAACCAACGCTCAGGCAAGTTGTCTTTCAACCACTGGCGCACTTCTTTTCTGCGGGCTTCGGCCTCGGGGGTGTATGTCAACATGATGTGTCCATTGTTGCCTTTTTTTAAGATACATGTCCACTTGAATGAGCAAGATTTTTGGCACACTCACTAGGCTTGCGAAATGGTCGAAGTTGCCGAACGCTGGACACACCAATGGAAAGAGCTCTACGAAGAGGTTATAAATACTGGTCTTTGCACTGGCTGCGCAGCTTGTGTGATTTCATGTCCTCACGACGTCATCGGCTACGAGCATGAAGAGGGCAAATACAAGCCATTTCATCTTGAAGAAGAACTCGGTCTCGACAATTGCGGACATGGTGAAAAAGGTTGCACGAGTTGCACCCGCGCCTGTCCAAGATTTCGCGCATGGGAACCAGAAGCAGACATGCACCTTTTTGGTCGTGAACGCAAAGACGAAGAAATGTACGGCCAATACCGTCAGCTTCTTTTAGTTCGCGCGGCNGACGACGAAACTCACAAAAAAGGTCAAGACGGCGGATTCGTCGGTGCGATGTTGATCTGGCTTCTGAAACATGACTACATCGACGCTGCCCTTACAAGTTTTGTTGAAGGTGACGGTTCATCGTGGAAGGCATTGCCTGGTCTTGCACGTACACCCGCAGAAGTTCTTGCTTCTTCTGGAAGTCGATATACATACTCGGCAAACACTCTGGCGATTCGTGATGCCCAAAAAGAAGGTTTGAACAGACTCGCACTGGTCGGCATGAGTTGTCAATCTTCTGCATTGCCAATCATGTGGAAGCGAAAAGCTGGAAAAATCGGCAAACCATTTTTGTTCAACATCGGTCTGCTCTGCTCAAAAACTTTTGATGATGCAATCTTTGAAGAACTCTTTCTCGCCAAATACGGNTTGAAAAAAGAAGAGATGGTCAAGATGAACATCAAGGGCGTCTTTCAGATCTGGATGCGCGACGGNTCGTATCACGAAATCGACCTCAAAGAATGTCATAAATGGACNCGNGAGGGTTGCAAGATGTGNCCAGACTTNGCAGCAGAACACGCAGATATTTCAACCGGNGGAATCGGCGAAGACAACGACTGGACACTCTGCGTCGTGCGCACCGAACTNGGTGAAGAAGTAATGACACGCATGATCAAAGACGGCTCGGTGGTNGCTCGCCCTGCAGAGACAGACGCAACTGCGATGAAACTTTTGCGCTTGTTGAGCATCGTCAGCCGTCGTCGATGGCCAGAGTTCGCGAATAAAGCTGTCAGTGTTGGTGTTCCGCCACCAAAGAAAAAAGCCGACGGCACCGCGCCCGCCGCTCACTAAGAAAGTTCATCCTTATGGACGTCGGCATTGTGCGAGATTTCCTGACGGTACTTGCCGGCATTGCAACCGGAATCATGTCGGGGGCATTCGGCGTTGGTGGCGCAGTCATCTCAACACCTGCGATTCGCGCACTTGGTTGCTCTGCGGCCCTTGCTGTTGGCACTACATTGCCGTCGATTCTGCCTGGTGCCGTTACCGGCTCGTGGCGATACCGACAGGTGAATTGATCCGATGGAAGGTCGTTGTCTTCACCGCACCCGCTGGCATCGTCGCCGCTGTTTTTGGCGCTTGGGTTTCACCACGGGTTCCGGGTGATGGTCACATCTTGATGGTGTTCACCGCGCTCTTGTTGATGTGGAGTGCAATCAACATGATTCGCTCGGTTGCGCCGCGCGAACCTGCTGATGCAAAAACAAGTCTGCGAAGCTCGCAAGATTTTTTGGCGACGCTCACTGGCGTTTGCGCTGGTGGACTATCTGGTTTGCTCGGGCTCGGCGGCGGAATAATCATGGTCCCACTGTTTCGTCGTTGGCTTGGGTTGCCAATTAAAAACGCCGTCGCAACTTCACTCATCTGTGTTGGTTGCTTCGCCGTTCCTGGCACGATCACACACGCACTCGAAGGTGGCATCGACTGGCGATTTGCGCTTTGGCTTACTGTTGGCGTTGTGGTTGGTGCGCCATTTGGTTCAAAAACAGCTTTGAAAATGAGCGACAAGAAGTTGCAACGTGTTTTCGGTCTTTTTCTTGCTGCTGTCGCCGTCGTCTATGGCGTTGGCGAACTCTTAGCTTTGTAATTTAATTGCAGTTTTAAAAACACTGTCAAACATTTTTTCGGTGAGTTTGCCTGTAAAAGTATTTTGCTGACTCGGATGATATGAGCAAACGATTTTGTACTTCTCGTGCCTAATTACAACACCATGCCCGAACTTTGGTCGGGGTCGAATCTTTAGTTCATCACAAACTGCCGTCAACGAAAAAGCACCCAGGCAGATGATCACTTTGACTTGATCCAACATCGCCAGTTCTCGTGTCAAAAAAGGTGAGCACTTCTTGCGCTCGACTGGTGTTGGCTTGTTGTCGGGTGGTGCACAGCGCACCGCCGTTGAAACCCAAGCATTTTTAAGTTTCAAATTGTCTGTTCGCGAGATCGACTCTGGCTGTGAGGCAAGACCTGCTTTATGCATCGCCCGAAACAACCAGTCGCCGCTTCGGTCGCCAGTAAAAATTCGACCCGTTCGGTTTGCGCCATGGGCGCCGGGGGCGAGTCCTAAAACGAGAATCTTGGCGCGGGTGTCACCAAAGCCATGAATTGGTTTCCCCCAATATGTTTCGTTGGCATAGGACGCTCGTTTTTCAATTGAAACTTTTTCACGCCACTTAACGAGCCGCGCGCACTTGTGGCAGTCGGTGATTTCATTTGCAAGTTTGTGAAAATCATCTTGTTTTGCCACGACACGAGAATATGCGCTGTGGCGATAGTTTGAAGATCTCAGATGGCTCGCAAGAAAACTCAATCCCCTGCTTCAACGCTGATCATCATGGTGCGCCACGGCAAGACGCCGAGCACAGGCAAACTTCTGCCGGGCCGTGCCAAGGGTTTGCACCTCAGCGAGACCGGCAAACAAGAAGCACTCGTTGTTGCTGAGCGCCTCAGCAAGATCAAAAAAGTTGCTGCAATCTATGCATCACCTCTCGAGCGTGCGCGCGAAACCGCAGCACCGATAGCCAAAGCATTGAAACAAAAAGTGATCATCAACAAGGGCTTGCTCGAATGCGACTTCGGTGATTGGACAGGAGAAGAACTCGCCAAACTGATGAAACTTCCAGAATGGTCGAATGTGCA
>JGI25920J50251_10000621_pt1 | contig 12344 bp, 10 predicted proteins | sample LauGreBMM110DCMD_2_FD_50251 | JGI IMG/M metagenome (IMG submission 50251) | reverse complement strand
TTTCCTCTTCTCCTGATCCATACAAAATAATATCTTGAATTTTTTTTGGTAAATCTCTCCATGGTGTTTCCAATGTAAAATTGTAATGTTTTCCTAAGGAAGATAAAGTTTGAGCATAATACAAAGTTGAACTTGAAGCCCAAGGGATAATAGCTCCATCTATTAAAGTTTTTTTATCATTAGGAACTACTAATTTTGGATCTATATAAAGATCAACTCCAATTCCTTCGCATTCTGGACATGCTCCATAAGGACTGTTGAAAGAGAACAATCTTGGTTCTATTTCTTCTATTGTAAAGCCACTTTCTGGACATGCAAACTTAGAAGAAAATACTATTTTTTCATTTTTNTTAAATTCTTTAGGAAGATTTTCATTTGTAAAGTCCACATAAACAAGACCGTCAGACAAAGATAAGGTTGTTTCAATGCTTTCAGCAATTCTTTGCTGTTCTTTTTTATCATTAATAAAACCATCAACATATATATCTATGTCGTGTTTTATATTTTTATTTAGAGCAGGCGACTGGTCGATTTCATAAATTTTTCCATCAATTCTTGCCTTTTGAAAACCTCTTTTTTTATATCCAAGTAATTCTTTTTTATATTCTCCCTTTCGCCCTCTAACTACAGGCGCATAAATTTGAATCTTAGATTGCTTTGGAAGATCCAATATGCGATCTACCATTTCTGATACTGTTTGTGATTTTATAGGTTTACCTGTGAATGGCGAATAGGGAATGCCAACTCTTGCGTATAAAACACGCATATAATCATAAATTTCTGTAACCGTTGCAACAATTGATCTTGGATTTTTTGAAGTAGTTTTTTGTTCGATGGATATTGCTGGTGAAAGACCTTCTATTAAGTCAACGTCTGGTTTTCTCATGCGGTCTAAAAATTGACGGGCATAAGCTGACAAGCTTTCAACATATCTTCTTTGTCCTTCAGCATATATTGTATCAAACGCTAAAGAGGACTTTCCAGAACCAGATAGACCAGTGATTGTGATTAATTTATCTCTTGGAATCTCTACTGAAATATTTTTTAAATTGTGCTCTCTAGCACCTTTAATAACGATTTTTGTGACAGTATTACTCATCTTTTTTAGTAAATTTTATTCTTTTAATTTGATTAGTCTGATATAATAAACATCAAATTCACAGTTCAAAAAAAGATCTATATTATGGCGGGCAGCTTAAATAAAGTTTTATTAATCGGTAGACTTGGGAATGATCCTGAAATCAAGCAGATGCAAAATGGGAAAAGTGTCGCAAGATTAAGCGTTGCAACTTCTGAAAGCTGGAAAGATAAAAACACTGGAGAAAAAAAAGAAAAAACAGAATGGCACAGAGTTGTTATTTTTAACGAAGGTTTAGTAAGCGTTGTTCAGAAATACTTAAAAAAAGGAGCACAAGTTTATATAGAAGGTCAATTAAATACTAATAAGTACACTGATAGCAACGGACAGGAAAAATATAGCACTCAAATAGTTCTGCAAGGTTATAGCTCTTCTCTAACAATGCTAGATGGAAAAAATTCTTCATCTGGTGATAGTAAAAAATTAGAAGGTACTCAATTACCTTCGGATGATATGCCTGATATCTCTCAAGATCCAGACGATAAAGTACCTTTTTAAATTTCCTTCATGAGTGAAGATTTAAATCAAGAAAATTCAAAAATAAAAAAAATTACAGCTCAGTTCAAATCGTTGATGAGATGAAAACATCATACTTATCGTACGCGATGAGCGTTATTATAAGTAGAGCTCTACCTGATGCAAGAGATGGATTAAAACCAGTCCATAGAAGAATTATTTATGCGATGTACAAAGGCGGATATGACTGGTCAAAGCAATTTAGAAAATCAGCAAGAGTAGTCGGTGATGTAATTGGTAAATATCACCCCCATGGAGATCAGGCTGTTTATGATGCCTTGGTAAGACTAGCTCAAGATTTTTCAATGAGCGTAAAATTATTAGATGGTCAGGGAAACTTTGGTTCTATGGATGGAGATAGAGCTGCTGCAATGCGTTATACTGAGACAAGATTAGCAAAAATTTCTGAATATTTAGTTGCGGATATTGAAAAAAATACAATCGATTATCAAAACAATTACGACGATACGGAATTAGAGCCAACTGTGCTTCCAGCTCAATTTCCAAATTTATTAGTAAATGGAGCGGGTGGTATAGCCGTTGGAATGGCAACAAATATTCCACCTCATAATCTTGGCGAAATTATAGATGGAACGCTTGCATATATTGATAATAATGAAATTTCTATTGATGAATTAATTAAGTTAATACCAGGACCTGATTTTCCAACAGGAGGCTTAATAATTGGAAAAGATGTAATAAAAACTGGATACAAAACTGGAAGAGGCTCTATAAAAATAAGAGGAGAAATTGAAACTGAGGAAGAGAAAAAAGATAAAACTTTAGTGGTGATTAAATCAGTACCATTTCAAACTAATAAATCTTTATTAATTGAAAAAATTGCTCTTCTAGTAAGAGAAAAGAAAATTGAAGGCATATCTGACATTAGAGATGAGTCTAACAAAGAGGGAGTAAGAATAGTTATTGATTTAAAAAGAGGAGTTTCAAGTGAGGTAATTATTAATCAACTTTACAAATATTCACCAATTGAATCATCATTTGGATTTAATACACTTGCAATACTTAACGGTAAACCAGAACTATTAAACTTAAAACAATTTATAAAAGTTTTTGTAGAGTTTAGAGAAAAAGTTTTAATTAAAAGAACTTTATTTGATTTAAAGAAAGCAAAAGATCGAGTTCATATTTTAATTGGATTATTTATAGCCATAGAAAATATTGATGAAATTATAGCTATTATTCGTAAATCTAAAAATCCTAATGAAGCAAAAACAATCCTTCAAAATAAATCATGGAGTTTTAAAAAATCAAAAATTAACAAAGACGTTTTAGATGTTAATGATTTGTCTAATAAAGATGAGTACCATTTGTCAGACCATCAAGTTAGAGCAATTCTAGAACTAAGACTTCAAAAACTTACAGCAATTGGACATGAAGAGATCAATCAAGAAATTAGCGAACTTTATAAACTTATAGTTCAATTCAAAAAAATTCTAAATGACAGAAATGCACTGTTAACCCAGATTAAAGATGAGCTTAAAGATATAAAAGCAAAATTTGCAACTCCTAGAAAAACTAAAATTATAAATCAAGTTGGAACTTTTGATATTGAGGACGTTGTTCAAAAAGAAGATGTTATTATTACAATTACTAATAAAGGATACATCAAAAGAAGTCCTTTAAGTTCAATTAAAGTTCAAAAAAGAGGCGGTAAGGGAAAAACAGGAATAACGACTAGGGATGAAGATTTTGTAAGCCAAATATTTACCGCCAATACTCATACACCCATTCTTTTCTTTTCATCCAAAGGTATCGTTTATAAATTGAAAGCATGGAAAATTCCTGAGGGTTCTAATCAGTCAAAAGGAAAAGCTCTTCATAGCATTCTTCCTTTAAAAGAAGGACATGTAATCACCTCAATTATGCCTTTGCCTAGTGATGAGACTTTGTGGGCAAAAATGAAAATTATATTTGCTACTGCTAATGCAAAAATTAGAAAAAATAGTCTTTTGGATTTTGAAAGTATTCAGCAGAGTGGCAAAATTGCAATGAAATTAGAAGATAATGATTCAATTGTTGGAATTAAAATTTTAGATGACGATGATGACTTTTTATTAAGTTCAGAAAAAGGAAAATCTTTAAGAGTACAATCAAAAAAATTAAGATTGTTTAAAGGAAGATCTTCTAAAGGAATAAAAGGAATGTCTTTAAAAAAAGATGATAAAATTATTTCATTATCAATTTTAAAGAGTGTAAAAATAACATCTGAAGAAGCAAAATCTTATATCAAAGCATCAAGACTAGAAAAAGACATCGAGGAAACCCCAGATGATGAAAATGAGACAACTAAAATAGTTGCATTATCTAAAAAACAAATCGAAGAATTTAAAAATAAAGAACAATATATTTTAACTGTAACGGAAAATGGTTATGGAAAACGTTCTTCTGCTTATGAATACAGAGTAAGCGGTAGAGGAGGCTCAGGAATTATTAATATTATAAGCTCAGAAAGAAATGGTGGAGTTGCTTCTACATTTACGATTAATCATGAAGATCAAATTATGTTGATAACTGATAAAGGTCAGATGATTAGATGTAATGTTAAAGATATCAGAATAACAGGTAGGAATACACAAGGGGTAAGAATTTTTAATCTTTCCGATGANGAAAAAGTTGTTTCCGCTGCTAGAGTTGAAGATTCCTCTGAGGAAAATAGTTAATGAATCAAAGAGCTAAAATTTATCAACCTGTTAAAACNGCAATGCAGTCTGGCAAAGCTAGAACAAAATTTTGGATTTTAGAATTTAATAANTCTAATTCTAATAAAGATTTTGTAATGGGTTGGACATCATCATCAAATACTGACGANCAAATTAAGTTNAAATTTGAAACNCAAGAACAAGCTATTGCTTATGCTAAAGAAAATAATATTCAATTTGATCTAACTACGCATAAAAAAAATAAGCTTATTATTAAGNCTTATGCTGATAATTTTTTAAATAATGTTTAAGAGTTTTTTTTTTAACAAAAAATGGNTCTTATGGTCCTGGGGTGGAGGACTCTTATTAATTTTTTCATTACTAATACAGGTGTCGATNACNGTTAAAATTAATGAATGGTATAAAGGGTTTTATGATTTGTTACAAAATGCCACTAAAAGTAATATTTCAGAATTTTGGGATAAAATTTATACTTTTTGTTATCTTGCATTTCCTTATGTAATACTCGCAACTTTTACTGGATTTTTCACAAGAGTTTATTCTCTACGTTGGCGCGAGGCTATAACTTTTGATTATATTCCGTTATGGAAAAATAGTGTTGAGAATGTAGAAGGAGCGTCACAACGAATTCAAGAGGATACGAGCAGATTTGCCAAAATTGTAGAAAGTTTAGGGCTTCAAGTTATTAGAGGCATTATGACTTTAATTGCTTTTATTCCTATACTTTGGGGTCTTTCATCTGGAATCCAAATAGAATTTTTAAAACAATTTCCAGGATCTTTAGTTTGGGTATCTTTGTTTGTAAGTTTAGGAGGATTAATAATTAGCTGGTTTGTTGGAATTAAACTACCAGGTCTTGAATATAACAATCAAAGAGTAGAAGCGTCATTTCGAAAAGAGTTAGTATATGGTGAAGATGACAGATTAAAATACGCAAAGCCCGACACTGTATTTGAGTTATTTTCTGGAATTAAATTTAACTACCACAGACTTTTCTATAACTACGGTTATTTTGATATATGGGTTAACTTATACGACCAATTTATGGTTATTGTTCCATATTTAGTAATGGCCCCGAGTTTATTTTCTGGTGTAATTACACTTGGGGTTATAGTTCAAGTATCAAATGCATTTCAAAGAGTTCATAATAGTTTTTCTCTGTTTATTCATCAATGGACGACAATTACAGAATTAAGATCTATTCATAAAAGATTGGGTGAGTTTGAAATTGCAATTGGTTATAAGAAAAATTAACCAGTATCAATTATATTTAATATTTTATCTTTTTTAAAAAATTTTAGAAGTGTACTAAATTTATCAATTGGTAAATTAGCTTCAGTATATAAATCAGTCTCTTGTTTAGCCAATTCAAAAAGGTGAGAGTGGTATAATGGATCCGCTACGATAAAATCTTTTTCACCACTTTGCTTGTAACCAATAATATCTCCAAACCCTCTTAATTTTAAGTCTTGTTCAGATATATAAAATCCATCATTAGATTCTTTAAGAATTTTAAGTCTTTTTTTTCCATTCTCACTTATTGATTTTGAATATATTAGAATACATTCACCATCTTCGTTTCCTCTTCCAACTCTTCCTCTTAATTGATGCAATTGAGCAAGCCCAAATCTTTCGGAATTTTCTATTATAATTGTATTTGCATTTTGATTATCAACACCAACCTCGACTACAGTAGTTGATATTAGAATTGAAAATTTTTTATCTAAAAAATCTTTCATTACATTAATTTTTTCATCATTCTTTAAATTACCGTGCATTACAGCTACATTTTCAGGAAAATATTTTTTTAGATATTCGAATCTTTCCAGAACCGGAGTTAGTTTAACTTTTTTACTTTCTTCAATTAAAGGACAAATCCAATAAACTTGCTGTTTACTTTCAATTTTATTTTTTATTAAGTTAATTAAATCAGGTATTTTTTTTTCAGGAATAATATTTGTTATAATTTTAGTTTTTTTAAATGGTTTTTCTCTAAGAGTAGAAATATCCATGTCTCCATAAGTTGATAAAATTAAAGTTCTAGGTATTGGAGTTGCGCTCATTAGCAGCACGTCACAATTCATGCCTCCTTTTTCCGAAAGATTTATTCTTTGTTTAACACCAAATTTATGCTGTTCATCTATTATTATTAATCCTAAATTGTTAAACGAAACAGTTTCTTGAAATAAAGAATGAGTACCTATTAAAAAATTAATTGTTCCATCAGCAAGTTCTTTTTTAATTTCAATTTGTCTTTTTTTATTTACTCCACTGCTTAAAATTTCAATCTTGATATTGAGTTCTTGAGTTATTGATTTCATCAAATTTAAATGCTGGGTAGCCAATATTTCGGTTGGGCACATTAAAGCCACTTGAAAACCAGAGGCCACAACATTTAATCCTGAAATAATTGAAATTATAGTTTTACCAGAACCTACATCGCCCTGAAGCAGCCTTAACATTTTTTTGTCTTTTTTTAGACCATCTTCAATTTCTTTAATAATATCTTGTTGATCTTTAGTTAAAGTAAAAGATAAATTTTTAACTATTTTTAATTTATATTCCGAAGAGAAAACTTTAGGTTTTTTATAAATAGATAAGTTTTTTTTTTTAATCTGAGAGAAAATCAATAAATTAGAAAATATCTCATCAAAAGATATCCTTTCGTAAGCCAGAGAATTCTTATTTATATCTTCAATTTTTTTTGGATTGTGAAGTTGAATTAATGAATCTTTAAAACTAGACCAGTTATTATTTTGCATAACAATATCTCTATGCCATTCTGGAACATCAGGAATATTTTTTGTAATATTTTCGTAAATTTTATTTATAGTTTTATTAGAAACCCCCTTTAATGAACTATAAGTTGGCATTATTTTGCTGACTTTATCTTCGTTATTAACAGAGGTAACGTAGTCGGGATTAGTTATTTGATACTTATTTTTATAAAAATTTATCTTTCCACTAATAATGACCTCGCTATTGAGAGGTAGTATTTCTTTAATGTAATTTTCTCTTGAATTAAAAAATACAATGTTAATTTCACCTGTGTCATCAAAGCATTGAACAGTATTTGGAAGTCTTCTTATTCTTGGAAAGTTATGTTTTTTTACTTTAACAAAAATTGTGCTAATTTTTCCTATTTCTAGATTGTTTAACCTAGGACAATGAGTCCTATCAATCAATCCATAGGGAAAATTAAAAATGAGATCAATATTAGATTCTATTTTTTTTTCATTAAATAATTTCTGTATTTTTGGTCCTATTCCTTTTGTTTTGGAAATTGGATTAAAAAAAAAATTAAAATTTTTTTCTATCATTTAAAGACTTGGTTTCAATTTAGTTATATATAGTAGATATGAACAATTTAATAAAAAAACTTTTATATAGATCTAATCACAGAGGAACCAAAGAAATGGATTTGCTAATTGGTGGATTCGCTATTGAAAACTTAAAAAAATTAAACCCTGAAGAATTGAAAGAATTCGAACTTTTATTAAATTTTACTGATAAAGAACTAAGTTCTTGGTTAGTTGATAATAAGAAAAATATAGACTTAGAAAACTTTTCTATATCTAAAAAAATTAAAGAATTTAAGTTACAATTCTAAAATTTTATAGAATCAAATTTACTCTTATTTCTAAAAAATGGCGGAGAGGGTGGGATTTGAACCCACGAACGAGTTGCCCCGTTGCTAGTTTTCAAGACTAGTGCTTTCAACCGCTCAGCCACCTCTCCTTGATTAATGACTTTAAATGTAGGCTATGTTAAAAAAAAGTAATGAATATTTACCCTAAATTTAAAATATTTCTAATTATTTATTTATTTACAATATTTAATCCCAATATTTCATTAGCAAATGAAAAATTTACTGAGTGGTTAGTTGGTTTTAAAGGTAGAGCGATAGCACAAGGTGTTTCGCAAGAAACAGTTGATACAGCTTTAAAAAATGCAAAATTTTTAGAGAGAATTGTTGCATTAGATAGAAAACAACCTGAGTTTTTCGAAAAAACTTACGAGTATTTAGAAAAAAGAGTTGATGAAAAAAGAATACAAGCAGCAAAAAATCTTTTAAAAGAAAATTCACCTTTGCTTGAGAAAGTCAGCACTAAATTTAAAGTTGATAAAGAAATTCTTGTAGCTTTGTGGGGCATAGAGACAAATTTTGGAGTTAACAAAGGAAAGGTTGATATAATTTCTGCTTTATCAACATTGTCATTTGATAATCGACGATCAGAATATTTTGAAAAAGAATTAATTATACTTTTAAAATTAATCGATAATAAAACTTTAAAGTATGACAGTTTATATGGCTCATGGGCTGGTGCAATTGGCAATTTTCAATTCATGCCATCGACAATTCAAAAGCACGGAATAAATTTTGATGAAGTCGCTGATATTGATTTAATCAACTCATTTCAAGATTCTCTTGCTTCTGCAGCAAATTACTTAAAAACAATAGGATGGATTGAAAAAGATAAATGGGGATTTGAAGTTAGAATCGATAAAAATTTTGATAGCAGTTTAATAAATTCAGATTCAAGAAATCTTAAAAATAAAATTTCTATTGTTCAATTAAAATTGTTAGGTTTTAAAAACAGAAATGGCAGTGAGATTGCATACGAAGATAAAAAGGAAGGTTGGTTGATAAGACCTGATGGTGAAGATGGTCCAATCTATATTGTTTTTGATAATTATTTAAGATTATTAGAATGGAATAGATCTTTACGATTTGCAATAACTGTTGGAACTCTGTCAGATAAAATAAAAATATAAAATGAGAAATAGGGCAATAGTTTTATTTTTTATTTTAATTACATCGTGTCAAAATTTTTCAACTTATGAAAACAATAATACTTATGAAAAAATAGGGTTTGCAGATTTTACTAAAAATGATGATGTAATACATCGAAATATAGCTCCTAATAGCAAAGTTAAAATTACTAATTTATTAAATAAAAAAAGCATAGTCGTAGAAGTTAATAAAAATTCCAATTACAAAAAAGAAAGAGAAATTATTATTCCTAATAAATACATCGATTTATTGGAATTAAATTATATTTTACCAATAGTAAAAATTGAAACTCTTAGAACGAATAAAACTTTTAAGGCCGATACTGTTAAAATTTTTGATGAAGAAAAAAAAATTACTCAAAATGTAGAAATAAAAAATGTTGATATTATCGATTTGTCTAAAAATAATTCTTCAAAAAATAACAATTTAAATAAATTAATAATTTATTATGGTGATTTTACTTTTAAAAATTCAGCCTTAGATATGGTAAGCTTATTAAAAAAAGAAATAAAAAATCTTAATCCAACTGTTATTCAAGTTAATAAAAAATTNAGAGTAAAAGTCGCAACTATTANTGATATCAGTGAATTTGATATTTTTTTTAACAAAATANTTAATACTAAGTTTGATAATTATAATATAATCGTTGAATGATTTTTAAGAATTTTTTTATTTTAGTATTTATTGCATTAGTTTTTGCCTCAGCTTCTTATTCTCAAATAATTATTCCAGATAAAGTTAAACAAGGCATTGTCATAGATCATTCAAGTGGTGCCGTATTAGTTGAAAAAAATGCTGATCAAAAAATATCTCCTGCTTCAATGACAAAAATCATGACAGCTGTTGTTGTGTTTGACCAACTTAAGAATAAAAAAATTAAACTTACAGATCAATTTACTGTTTCTAAAAAAGCTCGAAACGCAACTAGATCAGGCGAATCTACCATGTTCGTGGTACCCGGAGATAAAGTTTCAATTGAAGATCTATTAAGAGGCGTAATTATTGTATCGGGTGTTGATGCTTCAATTGTTTTAGCAGAAGGCATATCTGGAACTGAAGAGCAATTTGTAAATTTAATGAATGAAAAAGCTAAACAAATTAATATGGTTAACACAAATTTTAGCAATTCTTCTGGAACATATAGCCCAGATAATTATTCAACAGTAAGAGATATCGCTTTATTGTCGTCCTATTTAATCAATAACTATTCGCAGTATTATAAATATTTTAAAGAGAAAGATTTTGCGTGGGCTAGAACAGGTGGCAATCCTGTTAAACAGGAAAATAGAAACGTGTTACTTTCTATGGATGAAGGAGTTGATGGAATAAAAACGGGGCATTTAAAAGATAGCAAGTATTCAATTGCAGTTACAAAGAAAAAAGACAACAGAAGAATAATAGCAGTAATTAGTGGCTTGCCTACAATGTCATCAAGAGCAGAATCTTCAAAACTATTATTAAATGGCGCTTTCAACAAAATTGATCTTGTTAAAATTCCTTATGATAAAGATAAATTTAAAATAAAAATATGGAATGGAAGCTCTTCTTATCTAGATGTTAAAGGTGCAAACAAAGATGGTATTTTTGTTAATTTGCCAAAAAATTTGAAGAATCCAAAAATTAAAATGGAATTAGAATATGAATATCCATTGCAATTACCTATTAAAAAATTTGAGAAGGTTGCGGTCCTTAGAATTTATAAAAATAAAGAACTTATAGAAACTGAAGATTTATTTGCCCAAAAAGACATAACTGATAAAAATATATTCTTTAAAGGAATTCAAAATATCAATCATTACCTATGGCAATAAAAAAACCTTTTTTTATCTGCTTTGAAGGTGTTGAAGGATCCGGGAAATCAACTCAAGCAAAATTATTATACAAATTTATAAAAAAAAATATTACGAAAAATGTAATTTTAACCAGGGAACCGGGTGGTACGTTATTTTCAGAAAAAATAAGAAATTTAATATTAGATAAAAAAACAAACATTAGCACGCTAACAGAATTTTTTTTATTAATGGCGGCTAGAAATGAACATATAATTAGTAAAATAAACTTTTATCTTAAAAAGAATTTCATTATCATTTGCGATAGATTTTTTTACTCTACATTAGCATACCAACATTATTTGGAAGACATGGATAAAAAATTTATATTTAACATTCAAAAGAAAATTTATAAAAAAATTCATCCTGATATTACTTTTTTGATCGATTTAAATAATAAAGAATCTAAAATTAGAATAAGTAATAGATCCAAAAAAACTAACAGATTTGATAAACTTTCAAGTTATCATTTTAATAAAATTAGAAATGGTTTCATCAAAATTTCAAAAACGTATAAAAATAAAATAGTTTTGATTAAGGGAAGCAGGTCTCTTATTGAAATTCAAAATGAAATTAATAAAAAAACTTTAAAAATATTAAATGCAAGATTTTAACTTTTTAAGCACTGAAACAATCAATAAGTATCAAAGATTTTTATACGGTCATGAAGATCAATTTAAAAAACTTTCTAGTCTTTTTGACAAACAGAAGTTACCTAATAAGATTATATTTAATGGGAGTGACGGAGTAGGGAAGGCAACATTTATTTACCATTTAATTAACTACATATTATCTAGCAAAGAAAATGATCCTTACGACTTAAACGCTAGAGAAATTATAGAAAATAATAAGAGTTACTTGGATTTAATTAATAATATTAATTTTAACTTTAAACATTTAAAAGTTGATGATTATAAAAAAATAATCAGCATAGAAGAAACAAGAGAAATTATAAATTTCTTTAACAAGTCATCAATAAACAATAAGCCTAAAATATTTTTTTTAGAAGGTGCAGAAAATCTTAATAAAAATTCATCAAATTCAATTTTAAAAATATTAGAGGAGCTTCCTGAAAATAATTATTTTTTTATATCATATCTTGAAAATAAATTCTTACTCGAAACAATCAAATCTAGATGTTTTAATTGTAGACTTTTTATAAATTCAAAAGAAAAAACGACAATTAAAGAAAAATTAATCGCACAGTTTAATACAAATAATACGATTATTAAAAATTTGACTCCAGGAACAAATCTAAAAATGAATATTCTCTTTAATGAACTGAATATTAATAAAGAAAATTTTTCTCTGCAAATTTTAACTATGCAAAATTTTTACTTAGAAGAAAAATATAATAAAGTATTAGATTTAATGCACATATATAT
>JGI25920J50251_10000620_pt1 | contig 12356 bp, 10 predicted proteins | sample LauGreBMM110DCMD_2_FD_50251 | JGI IMG/M metagenome (IMG submission 50251) | reverse complement strand
CCTGCCGCTGGTACAGGATTAAGTTCACATGAATTAAATCAGCCAGGTACTTATAAGGATGTGAAAGATACTTCGGTGGTTGCAATGTTTAAAGCGGTACAATCGGCCGAAAGCCAATTTTTGTTTGATGGCGCTGCCACAAATGATAAAAGTCAAGAACTGTATTATATGGCATGGACTACAACACCATGGACATTGCCATCTAATTTAGGTTTAACGGTTGGTCCTAATATTGATTATGCTTTAGTAGCAACGTATAATCCTTATACTGCTTTGCCGGTGAATGTGGTTATAGCAAAAGCATTAATTTCAAAATATTTTAAGGAAGAAGGATTAACGATTGAAACTTTTGCCGAAGGCGATAAAATTGTTCCTTGGAAGGTGATTGCTGAATTTAAAGGTGTAAAGTTAAATGGGTTGAGATACGAGCAGTTAATGCCTTTTGAAGCCAATGATCCTAAAACATTTGAAGGGGATCCTTTTAAAATAGTGTTAGGTGATTTTGTTACGACCGAAGACGGAACTGGTATTGTACACACTTCTCCTGCATTTGGAGCGGATGATTATAAAGTGGGTCAAAAAAATAATTTAGGCATTATTACATTGGTAGATAGACAAGGAAAATTTGTTGAAGGGGTAGGTGAGTTTAGTGGTAGGTATGTAAAAAACTATAAGGATGAAAAAGATTTCCAAGATGTGAATGTAGATATCTCTGTTAAGTTGAAAAAAGAAAACAGGGCATTCAAAGTGGAAAAATATGAACATAATTATCCGCATTGCTGGAGAACAGATAAGCCAATCTTGTATTATCCATTAGATGCATGGTTTATTAAAACAACAGCTGTTAAAGATCGTTTGATTGAATTGAATAAAACCATTAACTGGAAACCAAAGAGTACAGGGGAAGGACGTTTTGGTAATTGGTTAGAGAACATGGTGGACTGGAATCTATCTCGAAGCAGATATTGGGGAACACCATTACCTATATGGAGAACAGAAGATGGCACTGAAGAAATTTGTGTTGGATCGATACAAGAATTAACGACACTTTTTATTGCAGCAAAAGAAAAAGGCTATAACAAAGAAGTGGATTTGCAAATAGTAGATGGCAAATTAGATGTGGATTTACACAAACCATTTGTAGATCAAATTGAATTACTAAGTGCAACGGGCCAACCTATGAAAAGGGTTGCTGATTTAGTAGATGTNTGGTTTGATTCAGGCGCGATGCCTTATGCGCAATGGCATTATCCATTTGAGAATAAGGATTTGATTGATAAAGGACAAGCATTCCCTGCTGATTTTATTTGCGAAGGGGTGGATCAAACGCGCGGTTGGTTTTATACATTGCATACACTAGGTGTTTTGTTATTTGATAGCGTTGCTTACAAAGCCGTAATGAGTAATGGTTTGGTGCTAGATAAGAACGGCAACAAAATGAGCAAACGTTTGGGCAATGTGGTAAATCCATTTGAAACCTTACAAACCTATGGTGCAGATGCAACTAGATGGTATTTGGTCACCAATGCATCACCATGGGACAATTTAAAATTTGATTTATCAGGTATACAGGAAGTACAAAGAAAATTCTTTGGCACCTTATACAATACCTATCAATTTTTTGTGTTGTATGCAAATGTGGATGGGTTTCGTTTTGAACAAGAATACATTCCTGTAAACAAAAGACCAGAAATAGATCGTTGGATTATTTCTTCCTTAAATAGTTTAGTGCAAACCGTAACTATTGCAATGGACGATTTTGAACCCACTATTGCAGGTCGTGCAATAGAAACTTTTGTAGATGAACATTTGAGTAACTGGTACGTGCGTTTGTGTCGTCGTCGTTTTTGGAAAGGCACTTATACGGATGATAAAATTTCAGCCTACCAAACCTTGCATGAGTGTATTGAAACCATTATTCGTTTAATGGCACCAATTGCACCATTCTTTTGTGATCAAATATTTAGAAATTTAAATAGTGTTACCGAACGACACATACAAACATCTATTCATCATGTAGATTTTCCTGTAGCGGATACCACAAAAATTGATGCTGCACTAGAGGAGCGTATGCAAATGGCGCAAGATATTTGTTCCTTGGTATTGTCCATTCGTAAAAAGGTAAACATCAAAGTGCGTCAACCGCTACAAAAAATATTAATTCCAGTGTTAGATCCTAAAATGAAGGATGCGATTAGCTTAATGGAAGAACTTATTTTGGCAGAGGTAAACGTTAAGGAAATTAATTATATAACTGAAACGGAGGGGGTCATTAGCAAAAAGCTAAAACCCAACTTTAAATTATTGGGTGCCAAATTGGGCACCAAGATGAAACAAGCTTCAGCGGTGATTACGGCATTAAGTCAGACACAAATCAGCCAGCTTGAAAAGGACGGTTCCCTTAATTTGGACGTAGAGGGAACCCTTATCCCCTTGTTATTGAGTGAGGTAGAAATTATTGCGGAAGATATACCTGGTTGGAGTGTCGCGGTTAAAAATGCCCTCACGGTGGCCCTTGATATCACTTTAAGCCCTGCTTTATTGAAAGAAGGTAATGCTAGAGAGCTGGTCAATAGGGTTCAAAACATCCGAAAAGAGGCCAATTTCGAGCTAACAGACAAAATTTTACTCCGAATTGTGGATAATACAGATTTGAAGGATGCTATTAATGAATTTTCCGATTATATTTGCCGCGAAATATTGGCATTGGAAATAGACTGGGTCCCGGCTTTAGAAGAAGGGGTGGATGTCGAAATAAATGACCAAAAATTAAGGATTTCAGTATTACAAAAAGGATAATTATGCCTACAAAAAAACCAGCTCCTAAAAAAGCAGCTCCTGCTAAAAAAGCGGCGCCTGCAAAAAAGGCAGTACCTGCTAAAAAAGCGGCACCCGCAAAAAAAGCAGCACCTGTAAAAAAGGCAGTACCTGCGAAAAAAGCGGCACCTGCAAAAAAGGCAGTTCCAGCGAAAAAAGCGGCACCTGCAAAAAAAGTAGTACCTGCTAAAAAGGCGGTACCTGCGAAAAAAGCAGCGCCTGCAAAAAAAGCAGCGCCTGTAAAAGCACCCATTAAAAAAGCAACCCCTATCAAAGCCCCAATAAAGAAAGCAGCACCTGCGAAAAAAGTGGTTGTTCCTGTAAAAAAAGCAGCGTACCTGTAAAAAAAGTAGTACCTGTAAAAAAAGCAGTTCCTGTTAAAACGCTACCAGCAAAACCTGCTGTTGTTGTAAAACCAGTTGAGAAATATGTTCCGCCAGCAAAGCCGGTACCAAAAATTCCAACCCCTCCAGTTAAACCAGTTCGTAAAGCATTAGAGCCTATTAAGGATGTAAAAGTTCCAAAAATTAATAGTAAAAGTAGTGTGCCTTACCAACCAGGTTATGTTCCAATGGAGAAGAGAAAAGAAATAGAAAGATCAACCGAAACATTAGTTAAATATTCCGACGCTGAATTAACAGAATTCAGAGATTTAATTTCAAAGAAATTAGAAGCTGCTAGAAAGGAACTCGTTTACTTACAAGGTTTAATTACGCGTAAGGATGAATTAGGTGGTGATAATGATGACGCAAGATATATGACTATGGAAGATGGTAGCATTAGCATGGAAAGGGAACAGCTTGGTCAAATGGCGAGTCGTCAACTTACTTTCATTGACCATCTTGAAAAAGCGTTAATGCGTATTCAAAATAAAACCTATGGTATTTGCAGAGTTACTGGCCGCTTGATTGACAAGGCTCGTTTACGCGCTGTACCACATGCAACCTTAAGCTTAGAAGCTAAATTAGGCTATGTAAAAAACAGTTCAGAACAATAAGATAAGTGAATCTAAAAATAGTGAACCCCTGGTAGCAATATCGGGGGTTTTTATTTTACCTCCTGCATCTCGATTAGCTTTTGGTAATAACCATTCTGTGCTAAAAGCGTCTCATGATTTCCTCTTTCTACAATTTCCCCTTTTTGCATTACGATGATTTCGTCTGCGTGTCGGATGGTAGACAATCGGTGAGCGATAACAATGGAAGTTCTGTTTTGCATCATATTGTTAATCGCATCCTGTACTAACTTTTCACTTTCGGTATCTAATGCCGATGTGGCTTCGTCTAAAATTAAAATGGGTGGGTTTTTCAAAACTGCGCGTGCAATGGTTAGGCGTTGACGTTCGCCACCACTCAACTTACTACCTCTATCCCCAATGATACTTTGAAAACCACCTTCTTTTTTTATAATAAAATCGTAAGCATTTGCAATTTTTGCAGCTGCTATTATTTCTTCCTCCGTCGCTTCTGGTTTGCCTAATGCGATATTAGCGGCAATGGTATCATTAAATAAAATAGGTTCTTGCGTAACAATACTTATCAAATTTCTCAAACTATTTAAGCTATACGCTTTAATATTTTTTCCATCAATTAATAAATTGCCTGCACTTACATCGTGAAAACGAGGGACTAAATCGGCTAAAGTACTTTTGCCTGCTCCAGAGGATCCAACTAATGCAACAGATTTTCCTTTTTTAATCGAAAGATTTATATTTTTTAAAATTGTCGTATCCTGGTATAAAAATTGAACATTCTCAAATTCAATTGATTCTTTAAATGATACTATAGCAATGGGGTTGGCTATTTCTTCCACCGTTAATGGTGCTTCTAAGATTTCATTTAATCTATCTAAAGTAGCATTACCCCTTGTAACGTTGTAAGCTGCTTGGGACAACGCTTTTGAAGGATTGATGATTTGAGAAAACAAGGCTACATAAGCAATAAATGAACTTCCTGAAAGTATTTCACCATTTAAAACTAGTTTACCTCCAAACCACAAAACGCCACATAATATTATCACGCCTAATGTTTCAGAAACAGGAGAAGCTAAATCGCGACGGTTTAAAATTTTATTTTTGATATGAAAAATATCATCTACTAAAGCAAAAAATTGTTTTTTAACACGACCTTCTGCATTGAATGCTTTGATAATTCTTAAGCCAGTTAAAGTTTCTTCCATCTGACTTAAAATTTCTCCCCACTTTGATTGTGCTTTATTGGTATGTTTTTTTAAACTTCTTCCAATGCGACCCACTATCAAGCCTGCTAAGGGCAATAATATAAAAACAAATAATGTAAGCTTTACGCTTATGATAAATAAGAAGATTAAAATACCTAAAATATTTAAAGGTTCTTTAATTAATCCTTCTAATGCGCCAATCACTGAATTTTCTAATTCGGTAATATCATTGGACGACCTACTTAATATATCGCCCTTACGTTGTTCCGTAAAGTAACCTATAGGCAACTGCAATATTTTTTCATACAATAGTCTGGAATATTTTCTGGTGACCGCATTTCGTATGGGTGCTAAAAAATAATAGGACAAGTAAAGAAATATATTCTTAAGAAAAATGGTAATGATGATGGCTAAGCAAATCCAACCCAAGGCTTGTACTTTACCATGAGTAGCAATGCTTTGTTGTAAAAATCCATACACCAGGTCTTTGATATTACTCGTTGCGCCTGGGGTTGCAGCAGAGATGGTTGCACCAGTTAATTCTTTACTGCCAAAAATCAAGTCCATAAATGGCATAAGCATCCCCAAGGAAAACAGGCCAAATACGATAGATAGGGTAATAAAAAGGCTATACCAACCCATATAGGCCTTGTATTCCTTAATATAACTTATGATGCGAAAAAATTTCTTCATATTAAAACTATTCCACGAAATAATCAGCAAAGTAACTAATTTTACATCGAATCAACGATTTTGATTGTATGGAAGAAGGTAAAAGACAAAAGCAGGTAGCTGGGGCGATACAAACTGCCCTGAACGAGATATTTTTAAAGCTGGGACTCAATTATTTACAAGGGGGGATGATTTCCATCTCGAGCGTAAAAGTGACACCCGATTTATTAGAGGCCAGAATATACCTCAGCTTATTTCAAGTAAATGACACAGATGATTGTTTTAAAAAAATTGAGGCTAAAGCTTGGGAAATTAAGAAGCATCTTGCTGACAATATGAAGCACCAATTAAGACGCATTCCTGTTTTACATTTTTATTTAGATGACACCTTGGATTATGTTTTTAAAATGGACGAGATTTTAAAAAATTTATAAGTGCATTTTTTATTTGCTTGGCGATATTTTAGAGGTAAGTATGCTTTCCAGGCAATACAAATTATTGCATGGGTCAGTGTATTTGCCATTGCATTAGGCACAGCAGCATTAATCACAGTGCTAAGCGTATCCAACGGATTTACCGAAGTAGTGAAGGGTTTATATTCGGATTTTTATGCTGACATCAGTGTAACGCCAAACAATGCTAAGTTTATAAAAATTACGGATGCGCAATACCAAGCTGTTCAAAAAATCACGGGTGTTAATGCATTAAGTAAAGTAATAGTGAATAAGGCACTACTGGTAAAAGAGAATCAGCAATCAGTGGTAACGGTAAAAGGCGTGGAGCCTTCCTATATAAAAATCAATAAAGTTTCCAATTATTTAAAAAGAGGTGAATTTGATTTAGGTAATATAGCCAGTCCTAAAATAATTATAGGCATTGGGGTAGAACAAAGGCTGGGCCTGTTTCAGGAACCATTGGGCGACACGATGCAATTATATGCAGTGAATCGAACTGGCAAATCAATAGCGCAATTGGATCAATTAAACACACTATCAGTAGTGCAATCGGGCGCGTTTTCAATTCAACAGGAATTTGACGAACAATATATTTTCACGAATGATGGTTTTGCGCAATACTTATTTGATTTAGCACCGAATGAAATTTCGGGTATTGAATTATCCATTGATCCTACCTATGAAAAGCAAATCACGGCAAGTATAAAAAAGATTTTAGGTAGTGAAGTGCAAGTGCAAAATAAGTATCAGCAAAATATTGATTTGTATAAAATCATGCAAACCGAAAAGTGGATCATTTTTTTCATACTAGCACTCATCATGATTGTGGCTAGTTTTAATTTAGTTGGTGCATTAACCATGTTGGTATTGGAAAAGCAAAAAGATATTCATGTATTGAAGTCAATGGGAGCGCGGTCCTGGGATATTCAAAAAATATTTTTATTATTGTCCGGTATCATGGCTTTTATGGGGGCACTTATTGGCGGACTATTGTCTAGCTTATTTTGTTGGCTGCAATTAAAATACCACCTAATTAAATTGGGAGGCAATTCATTTGTTATTGACTACTATCCTGTAAAACCAATGTTGATTGATTATATCTCCATTATAAGTTTGGTGNTATTTATTTCAATACTAGCAGGTTGGATTCCTGCAAAACGCGCAGCAGACTCCTTTCAAGAAAAGATTTAAAGCTGATCCATAATATAATTTATAATATTATGGGATGGTGGAAAGTATAAGAAATAAAAAAGAGGATTTAATAGCGATTTTATATTTTATAAAAATCGCTTCTAACTGATACTATATCTCATTCATGAGATATAGTGATGGTAGAAAGTAAAAAAAATTAAAAAGAGGATTTTATTGGGGATTTATTTTTTCTAAAAAATCCCCAATAAAATCAATAATCACCTAAAGTTTCTTCTAGTTGACCCAATGCTTTTGCAAGTTGCTCATCGTTTGGTGCAATACCATGCCACTCATGGCTACCTTCCATAAAGTCAACACCCTTACCCATTTCAGTTTTCATTAATATACAAATTGGTTTTCCTTGTCCAGTTAATGCTTTCGCTTTTTCTAGCGTGGAAACAATTTCGTCCATATGATGACCATCCATATGTAAAACGGTCCAATTAAATGCTTTGAATTTATCTTCTATACTATCTAGTGATAATACTTTACTTAATGGTCCATCAATTTGTTGGCCATTCACATCTACGGTTGCAATTAAATTATCTACTTTATTATGTGCTGCAAACATGATGGATTCCCAAATTTGACCTTCTTGTAATTCACCATCTCCATGTAAACAATAAACAGTGCGATCATCGTTATTGTATTTTTTTGATAATGCTGCACCAATGGCAACACTCATTCCTTGGCCTAATGAACCACTCGCAATACGAATGCCTGGCAAATGTTCATGTGGTTGGATGCCCTTGTAAACGAGAATTTATTTTTCTGAAAGTGGCTAATTCTTTTACATCAAAATAACCAGACCTTGCAAGTACAGCATAAAAAACGGGTGAAATATGTCCATTGGATAAAAAGAAAAGATCCTCTCCTTTTCCATCCATTGAAAAACTACTATCATGTTTCAACACCTTAAAATACAGGGCAGTTAAAAAATCGGTACAGCCTAAAGAACCACCAGGGTGGCCGCTTTGTTGCGCATGAACCATTCTTACGATATCCCTTCTTATTTGAGATGCAATTTTAGTTAAATCGGTGGTTGCCATAATTTTTGTATCAGTAGGGCACAAAGATAGAATTCATCCCCTAAATGATGGCGAAAACTTTTAAAAAATGCTTAAAAAGGGGGATGAACAATACGATGATTTGCGTAGCTTTGTTTACTCAAATCATTCTAATATGTCGGACGAATTACAAAAAATTAGTGGGGAAGCGGAAATAGCCATGAAAAAGGCCATTAATCACTTAGAAATAGAATTAACTAAGATTAGGGCAGGTAAGGCAACACCNTCNATNTTGGAGGGAATNAATGTTGACTATTATGGTACGCCTACGCCNATTAGCCAGGTAGCGAATGTGCAGGTTTTGGACACTAGAACCATCAGTATCCAACCTTGGGAAAAAAACATGTTGCCTTTAATTGAAAGGTCAATTATGGCGGCTAATATTGGAATCACGCCTCAAAATGATGGCATCAACATTCGTTTATTCATGCCGCCTTTGACTGAAGAGCGTAGAAAGGAATTGTACAAAAAGGCAAGCGGTGAAGGGGAGGTAAGTAAGGTTGCGATTCGTAATATCAGAAGAGATCATATTGAACAAGTAAAAAAATTACAAAAAGATGGAATGAGTGAGGATATTTGTAAAGGTGCGGAGGATACCATTCAAGCTTTGACAGATAAGTATATTGCGTTGGTTGAAAAACATTTAGAAGCAAAGGAAAAGGAAATGATGACGGTGTAGCATCATTTTAAAAATAAATGGAAAGGCCGAATCTGTAATGCAGATTCGGCCTTTTTTGTTATAGCCAATCTTGTGGTAATTAATATTACTATTCTTGTACCATGAAAATGTAAAAATTATTTTGTACTGCCTCTTTTATTTACAATATAAACACCCCACAGTATAATAGCGAGGCCTAAAAGGCGCATTGGGTGTATTGCTTCATTGTATAACAAACCCATGGCTAAGGAAACAAATGGAATTGCGTAGGTCACTGTTGAAGCAAACAAAATGCCTGCACGTTTTACTAAAACATAAAATAATATGGAGGCAATGGAGGTGTTGATTACACCCAAGGTGCCACTTGCTAAAGTTGCATTTAATAAAGCAGGGTTGGTGAAATCATTATTAAAATAACCTGTCAAATATAAAATGACCATACCAGGTATAATGGAAAATGAAAATGCAAGAGAAGCAATATTGATGGCACTAATATTTTGCATGTGCTTACCTACCATATTCACATTGAAACCATAACAAATCGTAGCCAGGATGATAAAAAAACTAAAGGAAATATTTTCAAAATGTAATGTTTTCCCAGCCACTACCGATATACATAATCCTACTAATCCCAATAATATACCACCTATTTTTTTGGGGTCAATACTGATTTTAAAAACTAACATCCCTACGATAATGGTGAATAATGGCGTAAGTGAATTGAGTATACCGGCCAAAGCACTATCGATTTTTGTTTCGGCTATGCAGAATAAGTAGGCGGGAATAAAACTGCCAATGATACCTGAAAAAACAACTAAGCTTAATTTATTTTTAGGGGTTTGTTTCAGGGCTTTAAATGCAAAAGGCACTAATACAATACCCGCAAATACCATCCTTAATGAAGCGACCTGGTAGGGGCTTAATTGTACAGAACCGGCTTGCATTCCTATCTTCATTAACAAAAAGGAACTTCCCCAAATAATGGAAAGCAGTATAAAAATGCCCCAATTGATCAACTTTTTGTCCATGAAGTAGAATTTGGACAAAGATGCCAATATTTTGATTAAAAGTGGATAAATAATCTAGCATTTAACGCGTAATTAATCACGATTCCTTTTCTTTGTAGGAATGAACCAGCATTCTAATTATTCGATTAAAGTGGACCAATTTGAGGGGCCATTGACTTATTGCTTTTTTTTATTGAGCGTGACGAAATGGATATCTATAATATCCAAATCACTAAAATTATCAATGACTTTTTGGACTTTATCCATCAAGAGGAAAAGTTGAATATTGAATTAAGTAGCGAGTTCATTTTGTTCGTTTCTACCTTAATGCGTATTAAGGCAAAATTATTATTACCCAGGAAGGAGTTAGATGCTTCAGGAAATGAGATTGATCCAAGACAGGAATTGATTGACAAAATTCTTGAATACAAAAAATATAAGGAAGCTGCGGTGCAAATGGCCGATTTGGAATCCCTTAGGATGTTAATGATGAAGCGTGGGAATATCAAACAAGAAATGTCCATTGTAGGCGAGGAAGCTGCAGAAGGAACGGAGTTGCAAACAGTGACTTTATTTAAATTAATGAAGTCATTTGAAAAAGTAATGACTCGTTTGCAAGAGCGCCAAAATCGTCCCGTACATACTGTTGTTGGGTATAACTATACCATGGAAAGTAGTAGGGAGTATTTATTGAAAACAGTTCAGGAAGGGAAAACGGTGGCTTTTGAAAAAGTGTTTGATGTTTGTCAGGACCGTGTTCAAGCCTTGTTCTTTTTCTTATCCATTCTTGAATTAGCGCAACAAAAATATATGAAGTTACTGGTGGGTGAAGGACGTAATAATTTCATTATTGAATGGAATGAAAACCGCGAAGAAGATCTTGAGCCTGGACATATTGATGCTTTTGATTCCTATGAAACCCCGAATCTAGAAGCATTCAAGGATGAGCCTGTAGATGAGTCTAGTTTGGATGAAGGCGATTTTGATCCAAGTTTAAATTAGCAGATTGCACTTAAATTTTAGCGATATCAATTAATTTTTAATTATGTCGATACCCATTATAGATACCCATGTACATATTTGGGACTTGATGAAAGTTCATTATAGTTGGTTGCAAGGAGATGACTCCATATTAGCACGCAATTATTTACCTGCTGAATTGTATCCGCAATTATCAAAGGTCCATGTGACGAGTGCAGTTTTGGTGCAAGCAGCAAATAATTTGGAGGATACTGAATTGATGTTAAGCGCTGCATCGCAAAATGATTGGATCAAAGGCGTTGTAGGTTGGGTGCCATTACAAGATCCATCTAAAACGCAAGCCCTTATTGAAAATTGGAAAGCCACCAACACTTATTTAAAAGGCATAAGACACTTAATTCATAATGAAGCCAATGAAAATTGGTTGTTGCAAGATAGTGTGATTGAAAGTTTGAAAATTTTAGCACACCATCATATAACCTATGATATTGTGGGTGTGAAGGAAGCGCATTTAAAAGCGGCCATCACCATTGCTGAAAAAATTCCAAATCTAAATTTAGTATTAGATCATTTGAATAATCCGCCAATGACTAACCAGACAGAAATGGATAGATGGCGCACCAATATAAAGGTGGCGGCTCAGCTTAAAAATATACATGCAAAAATTTCAGGATTAGCCATGGCTACTGGCCAGTTTGAAACCTGGACCTCCGCTGATATCCATGCTAGTATTGAATATGCGCTAGAACAATTTGGAACGGATCGATGTTTTTGTGGCGGCGATTGGCCCGTTTCTTTATTGGCGGGTGGGTATGTTAAAACCATTCAGGCCTACCGAGAAATAATTGAAAATTGTTTGACAATAATTGATCAGGAGAAAGTGTTTAATAAAAACGCAGCATTATTTTATAAACTATAATCTTTCTATAATTAATTGGTCTAATTAATTAGACTGCACTTATACTTCTGTGAGCAACGTTTTTCCCAATAAGGATTTTACAGTGTCCATAATTGCATTTGTATCGTAATGACATTCGTTTTGTAATTCTTTTAAAGTTCCATGCTCCACAATTGTATCAGGTATTCCTAAAATTTTAATTTTAGCGGTGTAATTATGCTCGTTCATGAATTCCAAAATAGCGGAACCAAAACCACCCACTACTGTTGCATCTTCGACAGTGATAATCATGGAATAATTTTGAAACACTTCATGTAACAAATCGGTATCTAAAGGTTTTACAAATCGTATATCATAATGCGCTGGGTCAATGCCTTCTGGGCGTAAATTGCGAATCGCTGTTTGAACAAAATTACCAGGGTGTCCAAAACT
>JGI25920J50251_10000616_pt1 | contig 12377 bp, 11 predicted proteins | sample LauGreBMM110DCMD_2_FD_50251 | JGI IMG/M metagenome (IMG submission 50251) | reverse complement strand
AGTCCGCCGCCCAATGCAAAACCATTGATGGCAGCGAGGTAGGGCTTGCGCGCTTGCGCAATGCGGTTAAAGAGCAAATCATGACCTCGCTGGGCCATTGCCTGGCCTTCGAAGGGGCCAAAAGAGGCAAACTCTGCAATGTCTGCGCCGGCCACAAAACTCTTTGGGCCAGCTCCGGTGATTACCACCACCCGTAGGTCGTCGCGGGCATCAAGGGCCTCAACATGCTCGTGGAGCTCCTGAATAACCGAAGCGTTTAAAGCGTTTAACGCCTCGGGGCGATCAATGGTTAAGAATGCGATGCGGTCGCGGATTTCAAGGCGTACGTGGGGCATGGCTTTATTCATGGGTTAGATAGATGGCGTACTTTGGCCGAACCAAAGATACTTTCTGTGCTAAAGCGCATTCAAAAATGGTTTCAAGACAAGTCGGGCATCGGTGAAAACCGGGACGCCTTAGCCCTTCTGCGCCTGAGGGTTGACGCGCTGGCGGCCCTGCAGCAGCAGCACCTTCCGGAGCTTTTGACCCTCCCTTGGCTGCCCCCTGGCCTGGAAGGGGTTTCGACGGCCATTCACCGCGCCGACGCCATGCTTCGCCTGCCCTTAAGTGCTTCGGGCGGAAGCTGGGCTCGTGCAGCGACCGAGTACTTTGCGGCGGGCCGCGAGCTCGCCAAAGCCGTTAAATTGGTAGCTCCCGAGGCGCAGGACCTCCTGGACTTTGGATGCGGCTACGGCCGAGTTGGGCGCTTTTTGGCCTTGGAATTCCCTGATGCCCGGCGTTGGGCCTACGACCCCAAGGCGGGGGCGGTAGCCTTTCAGCAGGAGCACTGGGGGGCAGAACCCTGGAGCGGCCAATCCCTTGACCTAATTCTTGCCGGATCCGTCTTTACCCACCTTCGGCCAGAGTCCGCCCGAGCCGAACTTTTGCGGCTCACCGAGGCAATTAAACCCCATGGCGCCTTGGTCGCAACGCTGCACGATTTTACCGGGCAGACCAGGGTGAGCGAATACACCGAAGAGTCCGCATTGCCTGAGCTCGAAGGGCCCATCGACCCAAGAGACTACGTCACGGTGTCCTTCAGCCAAAGGGACTGGGCGGCCCTCACCCCCGCAGGATGGAGCTGGAGCACTCGGCCCGAGCGCTACGGGGGAACCCAGCAAATTTTGGTGCTTAGGCGCGCAGAAGCCTGAGGTTGAATTCCGTGCCCTCGGCAGAAGAGGCTTCGACCCAAATGCGTCCGTCCATGCCCTCGATAATGGACTTTACCATGGCAAGCCCCAATCCCGAACCCGAGGACTTCGTGGTAAAATGCGGCTCAAATATGCTCTCCCAACGCGAAACTCGATTCCGCCGCCGTTGTCGCGGACCAGCACCAGAACTGCGCCCTCGTCGTCGCGCAGCGATACCGACAGTGCCGGGTGACGCCCCGGCGGCATGGATTCCAAAGAGTTATTGAGTAGGTTGTTGAATACGCGAATCATCGAGGCCTCGGCACCGCGGACCATCCATGCTCCGGCGGGTACGGCCAAATCCATGCCGGGGTAGGCCATTTGAATGTGGCCCAAAATGACTGATAAATCCACCGTACTCAAAGTAACCGAAGAAATTTTAGCGAGGTCGTTGAAGTCGCCTGCAACCGCAGACATTGCATCAATTTGAGCCAGCATGGCCTCGGCGTATTCCTTGACTTCGTCCACCGAGAGCTGGCTTGCCCGGCTTGCGTGCAGCTGGGTCATCAGGCGCATCGGGGTGAGGGGGTTTTTGATTTCGTGCGCTACCTGCTGCGCCATCTCGCGCCAAGCGTTCTCTTTCTCGGCGTGCGCGAGGGCTCTGGCGTTTTCTTCGGTCTGGTGCACCATGCGGTTGTAGGAGTCTACAAGCTGCCCAATCTCGTCTTTGGAGCGCCATTCCACCGGCCGCGGTCTCCTGGAGCCGTTTACAAAATTCCCCTTCATGGCATCGCCCACCACCTCAAGCCCGCGCGTGATGCTGCGCGACAGCATGTAGGCAAAGTAGGTGGCCGCAAAAAAGAGAACCAGGTGAAGCCAAGCAAGGGCCTTAAAAAAATCCATGTCCTCTATCGGGCGCCCTAGGCCTTCGCCGTAGGGCACGACCATGATGGCAACCGGCACCCCGGTCTCGTCGTTGAGCTCGGCCGTGTACAGCAGCACTTCCCCCTCGGGCTTGGTAGAATCGGCAATGCTCAAAATCTGTTCTCTTCGGCTCAGAACGTGGTCTGGCAGTTGGGGTGGCAAAATTCCCTCGTCGACAAGATCCATGCTTGACGACAACTGAAGGCCTCCACTCATGGAGTAGAGCGCTACATCCATTCGATGGATTCTGCTTATGGTACAGAGCTCCTCGTGGAGTACCCTGAGCAAATCACCCTGGCCTATGTTGGCCCCCAGGGCTTTCTTCAGCTCATGAGCCAAGTGCGCTTCAACGGCTTCTTCTTTGCGCTTGAGTCGGTCGCGTCGGTACTCCGACTCTTCTGCCTTAAAGTGCAGCAGGCTAATTACCCCGGTGGCGCCAAAACCCAAAACCACCACCATAAACATGGCAATGAAAATTCGGGCACGAAGAGTGATGCGCATAAAAGGATGGACGTTAGTCCAGAGCCTTAGTCAATTTTAGGGCCAAATGCGCGCGGTGGGCTTTGGTTTCTGCATCCGTTCCGGGATTGCTGCGTATTAACTGCCCAATACGCTGCATCTGAGCCAAGGCCGCAGACTGCGAAGGGCGATCATATCCTGCCTCGGGCTTTTCTCCAAGACCCGCAATTTCAATTAATCGGCCCAGGTATTCCAGCTGTAAATTTTGGCGGAAGGCGTTCACCGAAGTCGTCCAGTCTGCCGCAAAAACCGCGTCGGTCAGTTCTGCCGTCATGGTGGTAACGCTGTACTGGTTGCCATAAAGACGGCTGTCGGTCAGGCGCTTCATCGTCGCGGGGTGCAGAAGGTGCGCCATCACGTTGCGCTGGATCGCGAGGCTGCGATCATGGATTTTGGGGTCTTCGGTTTGGCTGAAGAAGCCGAATCCGCGACGCTGCTGCTGCAGGTACTTCCAAACCGGAGTGGCCGCATCAAAGGCATTGGGCGCAAAAACATGCAGGCGCAAAGCACTCATGGCGCGTTTTTGGTCTGCTAGGGAGACCGGCGTGAACGGGTCCTTTGCCCCAGGCTGGCCCGGGAATCCGCGCTCGACATAAACCCCACCCACGTAGCGACTAATCGACGCAGCGGCGTTGTTGACCTCGCCCCCTAAGATGGCATAAGCCTGCACCAGCTCCTGGTAGCTCTGGCCCTCCTTGCGGTAGTTGGTAAGCAGGGTTCCGTACAATTTATTGACGAGCTGAAAGCGCTCGACGCTGTAGGCAATGGCGTCGCCCGACATGTCGTTGACGTTCACGCGCGGATCAATTGCCTTGCCGGGAGAACGCATGTCGTCGGCATCGTTGCCAAAGGTGAGTTCGGGCTCGGTGCTGCGCTGCAAAATCTCCTGCAGGCGTGCCTCTTCGGCATCTGCGTCGGGCACTGAGGCGCTGTATCCGTATTGAATGGCCCACATATCATAGGGTCCAGGCTTGGTAGTGAAGTACTGGCCCTGCTTGGCGGGGTCTAGACTGATGTTGACGGCCGGATAATCCATTACCGAACCCACCAGTCCCACGCGCTCGGTCAGCTCCCGATTGTGAATGTCCTTGGGCATGTGCAGCTGCGACGCCTTCATGTTGTGGTTTAGGCCAAAGGTGTGGCCCATCTCATGCATAATTAGGTAGTAGAGCGACTCCTCAACGTAGCGTTGCTTCTGCTCCACCGAAGCGTCGTCTGCGGCAAGGGCCTGTAGCCCAAACAGCGTCGACTGCTGCAGGTACTGCGAAGCCATGCAGGATGCATGGTCGCCGCCCTCNGCNAGGTGCTCGTCGGTCGCCATAGCGTCGACCAAGCCCACATTGTTATAAAGCGCGGCTTGCTTGAGGCGGTTGGCCAAAAACACATACTCTAGCATGATGTCTGCTCCCAAAATTTGACCGCTTCGGGGGTTGGTGAAGCTTGGTCCGTAGCCACCAAAAGGCGGGAAAGGGCTCGACGTCCAACGCAGCACGTTGTAGCGAATGTCGCCCGCATCCCAGGTAGCGTCGTCGGGCTGCACCCTCATCACGACAGCTTTACGGAATCCTGCTTTTTCAAAGGCCTCGTTCCATGCCTCTCCGGCGCGCTGAATAACTCCTCGAAACTCCAGCGGGGTGGTGTTTTCAATCCACCAGGTGATGGGCTCGACGACGTCGCTGACCTCTTCGTCAGGATTCACTTTTACCAGCTTCCAACGGTTAATCATGTCGCGGTAGTTGGCAGCCGACGGGCTCGTCATGTCGTTGACCTCCTGGCCAAAGTAGCCTACGCGCGGGTCGTCTCGGCGCGGACTAAAATCCGCGGCTGGCATTGCCAAAATACTGTGCTGCAAGCGCACGGTGACGTACCGCGAATCCGTGACGTCGGGGCCTCCCCCCGCTGCACTGAGGTTGTCGTACACTAAGTCAACAACCACGTCAGTATTCTCCGGATAGGAAAGGACCTTAGCCACTCTGGACTTGGTTTTGCTCAGACTACCCAGAGAAAACTCGCGGCTTCCGGGCTGAGAAGGCGGCTTAATGCGGTCTAGGGCCTCGCCCAAAAAGAGGCCGGTCGCGTCGATCAGGACTTCGCCTTTAGTGCGGTCTTCTGCGAGAATCTTCTCGCTCAGCAGAACCGCCGGGCTAATATTGGCCTCTGCGGACTTGCTCAGGGCCGATGCCGGATCAAAATAGTACCCTGTGTTCTGGGTTTCAAACTGNACTTGNTCAAAGTACCGCTTAATCATAAAAACCTCATTGGAACGAAAGCTTCCTCGGTTGAAGCCCACGCGGGCCACGCCATTCTCGGCATAGCTCCAATAAATAAACTCTTGATTGAATTGGTCTGCCTTGAGTTTAAGGTAGAGTTTGCCGTCGGTAGTGTCTTGGTAGACCTGCATCAAGCCATCAAAAGCCACTGTATTCTTGAGCTTGGAAGCAATCGTAACCTTCTTCTCTGGAGCCGGAGCCTGGGCTGCAGTGCTGCCTTTGGACTTCTTCTTGGCCGCCGACTTGTCTTGGGCATTAGACGGAATTGCGAGCACCGTGAGGGCGGCACAAAATAGTATGGAGCGCAGGGCTGTTTTCATTTTGCCAAGATAATCATCAACGGCTTAAACAAGCATGAGGAACCATAGAGCAACAAAAAAACAGGCCCCTTTCGGAGCCTGAAAAAAAAAGAAATCGTGCAAGCGCTCTAGCTACTTAAAGCCTCTGCGCCTCCTACGATTTCCAGTATCTCATTGGTAATGGCCGCCTGGCGTGCCTTGTTATAGTCAAGCTTTAGGCCGTCGCGCATGCTCTTAGCGTTGTCGGTGGCCTTGTGCATGGCCGTCATCCTCGCGCCCTGTTCGGAGGCCTGCGAATCCAACAAAGCCTTAAAAAACTGCATGTGGATGTGAGTTGGAATCAGGCTATTAAGCAATTCCATCTTATTGGGTTCATAGAGGTAGTCGCTTGATGGCCCGCCCTCAGGCTGGGCAATCGGCAAAACAACCTCTTCGCGAACCAGCTGTATGGCTGCATTCTTAAACTGATTGTAGACCAAAACCACCCTATCGTACTTGCCCGAGGCAAAGTCGTTCATTGCCCCCTGGGCCAGGCTGCGCGCTGCGTCAAACGAAACCTTAGCGACCACCTCAATGTCGCTGCCGACAAGGTTCTCGAGCTTGCGCAATTGTTCGCGNCCCTTCTTGCCAAGAGCAAAAATATCGACCGCAACGCCCTCATTGGCAAACTGCTCTACAGCAATCTTGGTGCGCTTGAGCACCGAAGAGTTGAATGCGCCACAGAGTCCGCGGTTGGCCGTAACAGGAATCAAAAGTACCCGCANAAGGGGCCGCTCTATGGCATAGGGATTCTCCGAAGAGTCCAGCGTAGCGCTAACATTGGCCATTAATACTCCCAGCTTGTCGGCATAAGGACGCACCTGCACAATAGCATCTTGAGAACGCTTCAGCTTAGCCGCCGAAACCATCTTCATGGCCGACGTAATCTGCATCGTGCTCGATACCGACGTAATGCGGTTGCGGAGTTCCTTTAGATTCGGCATTGCTTACAGTCTAATCGGCGTAGGCTGGAATAATTTCTTTAGCAACGGCCTCAATCGTACCAATCTCGGCATCGCTCCAGGCTCCGCCGCGAATGGCGTCCAGCACATTGCGGTGCTTGGCCTCCATGAATTCAATGAAGGCGCGCTCAAAGGCCTTGATTTTAGTAACGGGGATCACGTTGAGCATTCCCTTGGTTCCCAAGTAAATAATAGAAACCTGCTTCTCTACGCTCATCGGTGAATTCACGTGCTGCTTGAGAATTTCTACGTTGCGCCGACCCTTGTTGATCACGTTCATTGTGGCCGCGTCAAGGTCCGAACCGAACTTCGCAAATGCCTCCAGTTCACGGTACTGGGCCTGATCAAGCTTCAATGTTCCGGCAACCTTCTTCATGGGCTTAATCTGTGCGGAACCCCCAACCCGAGAAACCGAAATACCCACGTTAATGGCCGGACGAACTCCTGAGTTGAACAGGTCCGCTTCCAAGAAGATTTGCCCGTCGGTAATCGATATCACGTTGGTCGGAATGTAGGCCGAAACGTCTCCCGCTTGGGTTTCAATGATGGGCAAGGCCGTCAAAGAACCGCCGCCTTTTACCATGCCCTTAAGCGAGGGTGGCAGGTCGTTCATCTGCGAGGCAATAGCATCGTCCTTGATGACTTTTGCCGCACGCTCGAGCAGTCGACTGTGCAGGTAAAAAACGTCTCCAGGGTAGGCTTCACGGCCCGGAGGGCGGCGGAGCAGAAGCGATACCTCACGGTAGGCAACGGCCTGCTTGGAGAGGTCATCATAAATAATCAATGCCGGGCGACCGGTATCGCGAAAGAATTCTCCGATTGCAGCGCCCGCAAAGGGAGCAAAAAACTGCAGAGGCGCAGGGTCTGCTGCGTTGGAGGCCACAATGGTCGTGTAGGCCATGGCTCCCTTGTCTTCGAGGTTCTTGGCCAGGGCCGCAACCGTTGATCCCTTCTGACCAATGGCCACGTAGATGCAGTACACGGGCTCTCCCTTGTCGTAGAATTCGCGCTGGTTAATAATAGTGTCGATGGCGACGGTGGTCTTGCCCGTCTGGCGATCNCCAATGATGAGCTCNCGCTGGCCNCGGCCAATCGGAATCATGGCGTCAATGGCNTTGATTCCCGTTTGAAGGGGCTCGTTTACTGGCTGTCGGTAAATTACACCCGGGGCCTTGCGCTCTAGGGGCATCTCAAAACGCTCGCCTTCAATCGGACCCTTGCCGTCCATGGGGTTCCCGAGGGTATCAACCACCCGGCCCACCATGCCTTCACCCACGTTAATCGAGGCGATGACTCCGGTACGCTTTACCGTAGAGCCTTCTTTGATGCCCTCTGCGGGACCCAAAAGCACGATACCAACGTTGTCTTCTTCGAGGTTCAGAACGATTCCGCGCAGGCCGTTCTCGAACTCTACGAGTTCGCCCGACTGGGCGTTGTCCATTCCATAAGCGCGGGCAATACCGTCGCCAATTTGAAGTACGGTTCCAACTTCTTCAAGCTGCGCTTCGGATGCGAAACCAGATAGTTGCTGGCGCAGTATGGCTGAGATCTCTGCAGGTTTTACGTTTGACATGGGGTGGTAGTTTAAAAATCGGCGATGTATAAGTTTTTCTGAAATTCACGATCCAGGGTGGCAAGAGCAGTNGCTACGGAGGCNTCCACTTGCTGGTCGGCCACGCGAAGCACAAAGCCTCCAATTAGGGACTCGTCCACGACCTGCTCCAGCTGGACGTCAGAAGACTCTGGCGTTTTGAGTTGGGCAAGAAGACGAGCTACTTGNTCTGCGTTGAGCGGACTCGCTGCGGTNATGCGCGCCCGAATCACGTTGCGCTCGGCAAAGTAGAGGNTGTTATAGTTTTGGAGGATGCCCTGCAGGTGCTCCTCGCGGGCATGCTTGACCAGCAGCTCCAAAAAGGCATCGGTCAGTGGGTTAAGCTGGCCTGCGAAGGCCGACTTAAGTGTCTTTATTTTTTGGTCGGGCTTAATGATCGGGCTTTTGAGAAAGCTGCGCAGGTCACGGCTATCTTGAATCACGGCAAGCAGCAGGTCGCTGTCTTGCTTCACTGCATCAAGCGATTGACGCTCGCGAGCGAGATCCAGGAGTGCCTTGGCGTAGCGGTTCGAAACGCGCATTGAGCCCATAACCTAGTTGCCGGATTTAAGGTCTAGCATTGCCCTATCGACGAGAGCCCGCTGGGCCTCTGCATCTTTAAGCTCGGCGCGCAGAATGCGTTCCGACATGTCAATGGCCAATTGAGCCACTTGGTTTTTAACCTCGGCCATAGCCGCCTTCTTCTCGTTGTCGATTTGAATGCGCGCCAGCTCTAGAACCTTGGAGGCTTCTTCCGAAGCGGCCTCCTTGGCGTCAGCGATGGTTTTGTCGCGCATGCTTCGAGCCTCCTTGAGCATAGCCTCACGAGCCTCGCGAGCCTCTTTGAGAAATTGCTCATTGCTGTTTTGAAGCGCGGCAACCTCAGACTTGGCCGACTCGGCAGCCTTCAAGGCTGCGTTGATGGACTCTTCGCGGTCTTGAACGGCTTGGAGAATCGGCTTCCACGCAAACTTCGCCAAAAGGAAAAGCAGGAGGAAAAACGTCAGCGTTGTCCAAAAAATGAGGCCAAAGCCTGGAGTTACGATATCCATTATACGGCGTTTCTTCGATTATAAATTTTACATTAGAGACGCATCGCCGCCCTTAGGCCAGCGTGCGCCGAAGAATGCTTTAGTATTAAATGCCCAACAACGCTACGACGATGCCAAACAAGCCGGCTCCTTCGATCAACGCTGATAAGATGATCATATTAGTTTGAATTTTGCCTGTGGCTTCTGGCTGGCGCGCAATTGCCTCCATGGCGCGACCGCCAATTAGGCCAATGCCAATGCCAATGCCGATAACGGCTAAACCTGCTCCAAGTGCTGCGATACTTCCGGTCATGATAGTAAGATATTANGGATTTGAATTAAAATTAACGTTTAATGGTGCTCTTCCTGCAATGCGGCCCCAAGGTAGAGCGCGGTCAAAAGAGTAAAAATATAAGCCTGCAACGCCGTCACCAAGAGCTCTAAAACAGAAATGAAGAGGGTGAGCAATACGGAGACAGGACTAACCCAAAGGGTTTCAAAAATGAAAATTAGGGAAACTAGACTTAACACAATAATGTGTCCTGCGGTGATGTTGGCAAAAAGACGAATCATCAACGAAAAGGGCTTGGTGAATATGCCAATAATTTCCACAATGGCAAGCAATGGCTTAACCGCCACAGGCAGGCCTGGCATCCAAAGAATGTGATTCCAGTAATGTCGTTTCCCATTGAAGTTAGTGACTACAAAAGCCACAAAGGCCAAAACCATGGTTACGGCAATGTTGCCAGTAACATTGGCTCCGCCAGGGAAAAATGGCACTAAGCCCATCAGGTTATTAACCCAAATGAANAAGAAGATGGTGAGCAAAAGAGGCACAAACTTCTTGTAGTGCGGACCAATATTATTTTTAGCAATGTCGTCGCGCACAAAAACCACAAGGGGCTCTACAAAACCGGCAAGACCTCGGGGCGCAGCATCACTGTTTTTGGCGTAGAACTTGGCAGCCCTTGTAAAAAGGACGAGGATAATTACTGCGCTAACAAAGAGCGAGGCTACGTTTTTAGTTATCGAAATATCCCAGGGTTGTACGTTGGTAACCTCGTGGGTAATTGGATCTGCCTGGGCATAAATTCCATGCTCGTTGGGCGCGTCGGATGCGTAGTAGATTTTCTCGTGAAGGTTTACAAAGCGCTGTCCGCCGGACTCCGCCACATGCATTCCCTCGCTGTCGTGATGGAACAACGATGACGAAAAAACCACCAATCCTTCGCGGGTCCAAAGAATAACAGGCAAGGGAATGCCGATTTCTCTTTCATTCCAATCCATTATGTGCCAGCCATGACTGTCTGCAATGTGATGCATGATCATTTCTTTTGGATTGAAGACCGCTTCTTCTGGCTCCGATGAAGCGTGGTCGCCGTCATGAGCCTCGGCGGCATGGCTCTCATGGCCTTGAGACGAACCCACGCTATGCTGCCCAGACAGTTTAGAGTCCGAGGATGCTGCCAATGACCAAGCGCTGGCGGCAAAAAACAGTAAGCAGTAGCGTAAAAACATTATCCCGAATTGCGCGGCAAAGATAGTAAGGAAGAGCCCTTTTACCGCAGGCTATTTGCTCGTTTTACCGCGACCCAAGTTTCAAAAAGGGTGGCAACAAAAAAGAGCGCGGCAAACTGAAGGGCCTGGGCACGGTAGCCCTCGGGCTGGCGCATACTAAGGGGTAGAACAATAGTCGCCACGCCCAGAAGCATGCGCAGCATTCCGCCCCCTAAAACTACCCAAACAAAGGCCTTGGGCTGCTTGCGTTCTAGGGCGAAGGAAAATAAAAACAGGGTGATTCCCGTGACGGCTATCCACAAAATTCCCAAATAATAGAAAGGAATCTCCCAGGCCTGGCAGAGCGCCCACGTAGTGAAAGCTAGGGCGGCATAAGCCCCTGCCAAGGAGGTTAGAGCCCCCTTCACGAGCCTTGATTTTTGCTAGCCTGCCTGACGACTAATACTATGGCTAAAACGGTTCCGACCAGACCACCCCAGAGCTGGCCGTTTCGCGAGGGTTCCTCCGAATCGAGCCAGTCGCCCACAAAAACTCCCAGAACAATGGTCCCGAGCATTTGCCCGGCCATGCCCATGGCAAGCCCGTAGTTCGACTTGGGCGCCATGAATTAGGACGCGGCGACCGCTGGTGCCGGGGCCTGAACGGCCGGATTGCTGGTCGACTGCGGGTTGATGGGCTTAGAAATCGGCTCTCTTGGCCCCATATTGCAGTTGCCGAGAATTGGGCGCCGGCCTCAATGCTGATTTGGCCCGTGAACAGCTCGGCCTGAATTTGCGCGGTCTGCGCCAAAACGGTTAAGCCCTTTACCTCGAGACTGCCCTTGAGCTTGCCCGCAATACTTGCCTCTGCGGCCACTACATCGCCCTCCACAGAGCCTGTTGGGCCCACTACGAGCTTGCCTTGAGTGCGCAGACTGCCTTTAAGAATTCCGTCAATGCGAATGTCCACTGGGGACTGAATGCTTCCTTCGATAACGGCGCCTTCCACAATGCGGTTGTGCTCATGGGGCGAATCAGAAGTGCGTTTAATTGGATTTATCATAGCGTTCCGTAGTTGCGTTGTACAAACGTGCGGTAGGCCGCCTCGTCCTTAGTGCGGTAAAGGTGCGAAAAATTTGGCACAGTAATCGGCCAAAAAGCAGTGCGTTCCATGGGAAGCGTTTTGCTCAGGTCTGGGTTGCGTCGGATCTGATCGCGGTAGGCAAGTGCTTCGGCCGCAGACTTAAAGCCATCCACAATGATTAATTCGAAGTTTTCGTTCCATGGCAACGGACGCAGCCCTAAGGGTTTGTCGGCGAAGTTCACGCTGTGGATGCGGGCCAAGGTGTTGCGGATGGCGTTGGCGTCAAATCCCGTTGGGATTAATAGGAGCATTTGGTGCGGCGCCGCAGGCGCCGCAATAAACAGCTTAAAATTCTCGGCATTCACCGGAGGTTCTTGAGCCGGTATGGCCGAGAGTTCTGCCAGGTAGGTTTGGGCGGCTGCGGCCTGCGGACTTGTCGGGAAATCCGTCACCACCTTGCGCAGTGCGTCGGCATAGGCGGCCCGGCCTTCAAGCCCTCCAAGGGCCATGGCGCGGAGAAGGGCTGCCGCTGGGCGCTCGGACTCTGGCCACGAAACCCCCTCACTAACCCGCAGGGCGTCGCGCCAACGGCGCTGAGAAACCGCGTCGCGCAGGGCAAGGAATGCTGCCGACGCCACTGGAATAACTTCTGCTGCGCGCGGTCCGTTGCCTCGACGCAAAATCGCCGCGGCTTCGCTGTCAGGAAAACGTTCCAGCAGTTCCTTCTGCGTTTCGTCGGCCTGAAGGCTTTCTTTGAGGCTGAGGTGCAGGCGGTAGAGGGCGTACCACCAGCGTGCCGCCTCTGGGTGGTCGGGGCAACCACGGACTGCGCTTCGGTAGGCCGATACTGCCTTCGAGGGGTCTTGCATGCCGTCGCGGTAGGCGGCCGCCACCTCGGACCAGGCGACGCAGGCGGACTGCTTGACGCTATCCAGTTCATGGGCTTTGCGCGGAATCTGGTCCAAATAGTAGGAGACGCGGTAGCGCGATTCC
>JGI25920J50251_10000608_pt1 | contig 12434 bp, 11 predicted proteins | sample LauGreBMM110DCMD_2_FD_50251 | JGI IMG/M metagenome (IMG submission 50251) | reverse complement strand
GGGCGCTGGCTACTACGAACNAAGCCAGTGACTAATATTATTGAAAAACTNACTAAAAACGGAATAATTTTACAAACTACCTCAATACATGGCTACATCATGCTTTATTTCATCGCCCGCCTTAAGCCCATACGTCGACGTTCACTGCGTTTTAATTTAGAGCAAGAGCGTATGGATCAGTGGATTGTTGCAATGAATAGAGAAATTGAGAGCAATTACGATTTAGCCTATGAAATCGCCGAGTGCGCTAATTTAATCAAGGGCTATGGTGATACCCATGCAAATGGTTGGCGCAACTTCTTACTTGTTATGGAGCAAGTGCAATCCTTGCGCAATGAAAGTGGAGTTGCGGGGCGAATTAGCGAACTACGTAAAGCGGCTTTAGCCGATGAAGATGGCACAAAACTTCGTGCCATCTTGGCTTAATAAGTAGTGTACTTATCCTTCGAATGCTGCAGTGATTTGCTCGTAAGAGAGTGAACTCTTTGCAGTTGCAACCATCTGCTTTTCTCGCTCAATGTTTCGCTCGATTTGAACCTTTGCAGAGATGTACTGCTTAGGCCATGTGACATTCTTATAGCCAATCTTGGCCGCCTCTAAGAGTGTCCAGGCCGGGTTGACTAAGTGCATACGTGCTACTGCACATAAGTCGGCGCGACCAGCTGCGATGATCGTATTTACATTGTCGGCTTCAAAGATTGCACCAACTGCCATTGTCGCAATACCCGCCTCATTGCGGATTTGATCGGCAAATGGTGTCTGGAACATGCGACCAAAGACTGGCTTTTCTTTTTTAGTGACTTGACCAGATGAACAGTCAATAAGATCGGCGCCAGCTGCTTTAAATGCCTTAGCGATTTCAACGGCATCCAGAGGTGTGATTCCACCCTCAGTCCAATCGTGGGCCGAGATACGTACGCTAATTGGTTTGCCTACCGGCCAGACCTCTCGCACTGCTGCAAAAATCTCTAGCGGATATTTCATTCGGTTCTCAAGAGAGCCACCGTATTCATCGCTTCGACGATTTGTGATGGGAGAGATAAATGATGAGAGCAAATATCCATGAGCTGCGTGAAGCTCTAACCAATCAAAGCCGGCAACCTCTGCAGCCTTTGTTGCGTTAATAAAATCTTGTTTAACTCGATCCATATCACCGCGTGTCATCTCGCGAGAGGTCTGTGAAACTCCAACTAAATATTGCTCTGGAGAGGCGGAAATGAGAGGCCATGAATCAGTTTCCACCGGCTTATCGATTCCATCCCACGCAAGCTTGGTTGCACCCTTTGCACCTGCATGGCCAATTTGAACTGCGATCTTTGCATCGCTATTTGAATGAACAAAGTCAACGATGCGCTTCCAACCGACGGTGTGCTCTGGCTTATAGAGTCCTGGGCACCCTGGAGTGATACGCGCATCAGCGCTCACGCATGTCATCTCAGCAAAGACCATTCCAGCTCCGCCCATAGCACGGGCTCCTAAGTGAACAAGGTGGTAATCATCGGCTAGTCCATCAACAGATGAATACTGAGCCATCGGTGAAACTACAACACGGTTTTTCAAAACTACATCGCGGAGTTTAAAAGGTGTAAACATAGGTGGAATATTCTCAACGTTAGTTGGGAGCTCTAGGCCAGCATCTGCAAAGGCTTTAGTTGCAAACCACTTGTCGTATGTGGCGATGTAGTCGGCATCACGGACGCGCAAATTATCATGTGAAATTCTCTGGCTACGAGTTAGAAGTGAGAAATTAAACTGCTCTGGCGGCATATTGGTATAGCGCCCAGTCTCTTCAAACCACTCCATCGCATTGCGTGCGGCATTTTGAATCTTGAGTACCTCAATTGCGCGGGTCTCTTGGTATGAAGCCAGGATTTCATGCATATCCCCAGTCGTACTTGCAGCAATCGAGTTAGCAAGTTCAATCGCATCTTCCATGGCCAATTTTGTGCCTGAACCAATTGAAAAGTGTGCGGTATGAGCGGCATCGCCCATCAATACAACTGGAACTTCCTTGCCATCAATTGAGTTCCACTGAACCCAGTTTTCGCAAATAACACGTGGGAATTTAATCCAGTTAGCTGAGCCGCGTAAGTGGGCTGCGTTGCTCATTAATTCGGCGCCATCTAAGTGCTTTGCAAATAATTTCTCGCAAAATGCTATCGACTCTTCTTGTGACATCTGATCTATTCCTGCGCGCTGCCAGACATCTTCTGGAGTTTCAACAATGAATGTGGATGTGTCCCCATCGAATTGATAGATGTGTGCCTGAAACCAACCGAACTCAGTATTTTCAAAGATAAAAGTGAAGTCTTTAAAGAGTTTTTTTGTACCTAGCCAAACAAAGCGGCACTTGCGTGTATCGATATCGGGTTTAAAAGTGCTCGCATAGCGAGTACGGATCGCGCTATTTAAACCATCGGCGGCAATTACTAAATCAGCGCCATACTCTCGTGCAGCCTCTTGATCATCTTTAATATCGGCTTCAAAGACTAACTTAACGCCTAAGCCCTCGGCACGCTCTTGAAGGATGTTAAGAAGTCGTTTTCTGCCAATTCCGCAGAAGCCATGTCCACCAGAAATAATGCTCGTGCTGTTGATTCGCACATCGATATCATCCCAGTGATTAAAAGACTGCAATATCGTACGAGCCGTTGGCTCATCTGCCCGCACAAAGTTGCTCAAAGTCTGGTCAGAGAAAACAACACCCCATCCAAAAGTGTCATAGGGGCGGTTGCGCTCCAAGACAGTGATCTCATTGCTGGGGTCGAGTTTCTTCATGAGAATTCCAAAGTAAAGTCCGGCTGCACCACCACCGATAGAAAGAATCTTCATTAACTACCCCTTTAAAATACTCTCACTTGGTATGCCGAATTTTTGACTTCCGTCAAGGATACGACACAGACCTTGGGGTACGCTAGCGCAAGAGAGGCCAACTGGCGACTTCTGCAACGGGAGAAAATCTAATGGTAAAAAATCGATTTGCTGGCAAGGTTTTCGTAATAAGCGGTGGGGCCGGAGGGCTAGGAGCAGCTATCGCCCAAGAGGCCGGGTTACAAGGTGGGGCAGTTGCCATCCTTGATACAAATAGTGATGCCATCGAAGCACTCGTTTCACAACTGCGCTCACGTGGAATCACAGCAGAGGGTCGTGCAGTTGATGTCAGAGATGGCAGCGCAGTGACTCAAGTAATTGGTGAACTATCAGATCTATTATCGGGAGTAGATATTTTGATCACAGCTGCCGGTGGCTCCCTTGGAACCCCGCGAGACATGGATGATATTTCAGATGAAGATCTTGATTTAGTTTTAGATGTCAATGTTAAGGGTACTTATTACTGTGCAAGAGCAGTGATACCTCACATGAAGAAAAAAGGTGGGGGATCAATTATCACTTTTTCATCTATTGGTGGACGCAGTGCTAGTCCAGTAACTGGGGTTCCTTATGCAACTGCAAAGGCAGCAATTCTTGGACTCACAAGGCGTTTAGCAAAAGAGGTTGGCTTGGATAATATTCGAGTCAATGCAATTGCACCGGGACTTTTCCTAACCGATCGCTTAACTGGAATGTTTGAGAATTTATCTGAAACTGAGCGNAATGAAGTACTCAGCGGAATACCTCTTGGCCGAATGCCCGAGATTCGAGAGTGCGTTGACCCAGTCCTATTTTTAGCTAGCCCGGAATCGTCATACATAACGGGCGCAGTGTTGGATGTCAATGGTGGGCGCTTCATGCCTAGCTAAGGCATTATCACTTTTTGTAATAATTAAAGCCCCGCTAGCAGAAAATCCTGCCGTTTCCAGAATATTGATATGTCATAACGTTGACGTACGCCATAAATACGCGTGATAATAACCCTCGGAAAGCGCCCCTATTGTAGGAAGCTTTGAACTGGAGGAATAGATGTCTTTTAAGACAAGCAAACTTCCAGGTCTAGAAGGTATGGATCACGTTGGAATAACAGTGCCAGATCTTGATGAGGCAGTTGCTTTTTATTCCACACTACTAGGGGCACGTGAAATCTTTCGATTAGGTCCTTTCGATGCACGCGATTTTGATTTAGTCGATGGGAAAGACTGGGCGCTGGCACACGTCAACGTCGCTGATGGCCGATTTACTTTGGCAATGCTTGAGTATGCCAAAGGAAGCCGCCTTGAACTTTTCCAGTATGACCGACCAACAGATCGACCGAGTGCTCCGCCTCGCAATAGTGATTTAGGTGGACATCACATTGCCTTTAAAGTTTCGGACTTAGATGCTGTGCTAGCTATCGCAGAAACTTTCTCGTTAAAATTTTTAGCAGGTCCTATTGAGATCATGAGGGACCAGCAGCTGGGCAGAGAATTATTTATGTATTAGATCCATGGGGCAATCAACTTGAACTCGTTGAATATGAAAGTAAAGCCTCATAGAAATGACAACACGCGTATCGATGAGCGGGATCAGCAAACGCTTTGATGCAGTCCATGCTCTGACCGGAGTTGACCTAAAGTTGTATCCCGGTGAGGTTCATACAATTGCCGGCGAAAATGGCTCAGGCAAATCAACCTTACTTAAGATTTTGGCTGGTGTAATTAAGCCCGATGCCGGTGCAATTGAGATTGAAGGAGCACCCATTGAGTTTGCCGATATTAGAGCGGCGATGAGCCATGGTGTAACTATGGTGAGTCAAGAGTTAAGCCTGGTTCCTCACTTGGGTGTTGCTGAAAATGTATTCCTTGGCCACAATCAAACCCGTAATGCATTTGGTATTGACTGGAAAGATACTGAGAAGCGCTCCCTTGAAATCCTTAAGCGTCTGAATCTCTCAGTTAATCCTAAGGCTGAGGTTTCCTCGCTACCACAGCATCAACAGCAGCTAGTTGAGATTGCACGGGCCTTGGCCTCTCAAACTCGCGTGCTTCTCTTAGATGAGCCGACTTCATCCCTGGCACCAGCTGAAGTAGATGCATTATTTAACGTAGTTCGACAGCTTCGAGATGATGGCGTTTCTATTGTCATGATCTCTCACCGCATGTCAGAGATGCTCACAATAAGTGATCGGTTTACCGTCTTGCGCGATAGTAAACTCATAGATTCCAGCACGCGAAATGGCGTCGATGAAAACTGGCTTATTGACCGCATGGTTCTGAATAGGCCAAAGGCTGCAACTAAAAAAGTAAAGTCGACGGAGCCGCAAAAAGTTGTGATGGAAGTTAAGGCACTCTCTGATTTTGCAGGGGCATTTGAGAATATTTCATTTAAAATCCACGCNGGTGAAATAGTTGGNTTAGCNGGGCTAGCAGGAGCGGGTCGAACAGAGTTAGTTGAGGCGATTGTAGGTGCTCACTCTCGGCGCTCTGGCGATGTTTTTATCAATGAAAAGAAGATTGGCCATAACACNCGATCAACAATGAACTCAGGAATCGCTCTAGTTCCAGATGATCGTCGATTGAAATCNACTATTCACGAGATGTCAGTGCGAGATAATCTCCTACTTGCAGTTCATGGGCGTCCTGCCAAGAACCGTTCTCGCAAAAAAGAAGAGAAGTTAGTTAAGACGTGGGTTGAGAAGTTCAGTATTAAAGTTAAGAATTTAGATGCGCCAATTAGTTCACTCTCTGGAGGTAACCAGCAGAAAGTAGTTATTGCCAGATGTTTAGTTACGCAGCCAAAAGTTCTTATTCTTGATGAGGCCACTCGTGGAATCGATTTAGGAGCCAAGGCTGAGATTTACGAGATTTTAAGGGGACTTGCACGTGAAGGTCTTGCTATTCTCGTTGTCTCTTCAGAGATAACTGAGATATTTGAAATTTCAGATCGGGTACTCGTTATGCATGCAGGTGGGCTAACGGCAGATCTGGATAGAAGCACTATCAATGAGTCAGATGTAGTATCGGCTGCGACAGGAGTCCTAGTATGAAACGCCTATTTAGACTACCAACGGTAAGTTCTTTACCGGCATGGTTTGGAATTCTCGTTCTTGAGGTGATGTTACTGATAGCAATGGCGATATTGCAGCCAGTTTTCTTCTCAGGATCTAACTTGAGCAACATTGTTCGATCTTCGGCCGTCCCAATTATTTTGGGAATAGGAATGACATTTACTATCCTGACCGCTGGAATAGATTTAAGCGTCGGTAGTGTCTTGGCCTTTACAGGAATTCTGCTCTCTGGCTTAATAACTCATATGCCTCGATTTGTGGCGGTTTTTGTAACGATTGTGCTCGTAACAATGATTGTCGGTGGGTTAAATGGCTTACTCATAGGTAAGTTAGGACTCAATAGCTTCGTAGTGACACTTGGTGCACTTGGAATTTTTCGCGGAATCTCATATTTAGTAACTAATGGGACAACCCGAACCATTGATACAGGTCCACTGATTAATACTTTGGGCGATGGAAACGTAGGTCCCATTCCAGGGCCTTTCCTTGTTGTAATTGTTATTGCGGCAATTTCAATTTATGTTTTGAAATCAACATACTTTGGACGCGATGTTTATGCCGTTGGTGGAAATGAGTTTGCCTCAAAGTTGGCGGGCATCTACACAAGTCGAGTGAAGATGTCGGTTTACTTTATATCTGCAGGATTGGCAGCTTTAGCTGGCGTTATGCAGGTTGGACGTTTACAAGCAGCATCACCAACAATCGGTGTCGGACTTGAACTCACAGTGGTTGCTGGAGTTCTTCTCGGCGGAACGCGCCTTAGCGGTGGCGTGGGAAGCATTACAGGCACAGTAATTGGCCTGCTCTTCCTACAAACCGTATCTAATTCCCTGACCATTCAGGGGGTCTCCTCATACTGGCAACAAGTTGTAACAGGTGTCTTATTAGGAGCAGCAGTCCTTTTCGACCGAATACGCATTGAGTATTCCGGCCGAAGTAAACGAGGAGAGGAAAGTAATGTCACTAAAGAATAAAAAGGCAATATTTATTCCATTATTAACAGTTGCGGCACTGCTTGCATCAGGCATAAGTGCTTCACATGCAGCCCCATCAAAGGGTCTAGTTGGCTTTAGCTATCCAATTGAAGCTAACACCTATTTGAAGGCTATCGGACTTGCTGCCGAGTCAACACTCAAAAAGGGTGGATACACGATGTTGCCAATCGATGCTCAACTCGATGGCAATAAGCAGATCTCTGACGTAGAGACAATGATTACTAAGAAGGTTAAGGCGATGATTATTTATCCTCTTGACTCAAACGGTATGAAGCCAGTTCTTGCTAAGGCAGCTGCTGCTGGTATCAAAGTCATTACAATGAACTACAGTGTTGATGATTCAGTTAAAGCACCACCTTCACCATCACTTGCACAGGTACAAGATGGCTTCCCAACACGTAGCCTTGCAACTGCACGTGTAGCCTGGCTAAAGAAAGTACTGCCAATGGGCGGAAATGTTCTTTATGTTGGACTTGGTTTTCCAGTAGCAGCACTTGAGAAGCACGCCGCTCTCTTCAAGGAAGAGATCGATCAGGACACTGCATGGAACTACCTCGGCCGTATAGATAACATGTCAGATGACTCAGAGGGTGGCCGTAAGGCTGTCGATGATGCACTGATTAAGTTCCAAAGATTGATGCGATCGTTGCCTACAACGATCCAACTGCACTGGGTGCTTATTCAGCACTCAAAGCTGCGGGCAAGGCTGGCAAGATTAAGGTAATTGGTCTACAAATGCAGCCTGAAGCAGTTAATTCAATTAAAGCCGGTGAAATCAATGGATCATGGGACTTCAATCCTGTTATGTCCGGAGTTTCATTAGCGACATTGACTCTCTCAATTCTTAAGGGAGAAGCTAAGTCAAAGTGGAACAAGACAATTCAAACTCCAACGGTATTCTTCGATAAGAAATCTATCGCAAAGTTTGTTCCTTGGGATGCTCGCGTAAAGAAGCTTAAGTAAAACTTAAGTAAAAAGAAGAGCGGGTGTAGAGATTTCTCTACACCCGCTCTTCTTATTTAATTTTATCTAAAGGGCTTAAAATCAGGAGAGCGCTTCTCAGTAAATGCAGCGCCACCCTCTTTCGCCTCATCTGTCTTTATGTAGAGATCCAAGACATCAAAGGAGAGGGCAGCGATTCCAGCGATATGGTCGGTATCGGCGTTGAAAGAGTGCTTCAGCGCTTTAATAGCCGTTGGTGATAGTGCACAGATTTTTAAAGCCCACTCCATTGCTGCATCCATGAGTTGTTTAGGTTCAACGACTTTATTAACTAATCCCCAGCGCTCGGCAGTTGTCGCATCATATTGTTCACATAGGAACCAGATCTCGCGTGCACGTTTTTCCCCTACTACTCGTGCCAAGTAAGCACTTCCAAAGCCGGCATCAAAGGAGCCAACACGTGGGCCCACTTGACCAAACTTGGCGGTGGTAGATGCGATAGAGAGATCTGCTAGTACGTGCAGTACGTGCCCACCACCTATTGCAAAGCCATTGACAGCTGCAATTACTGGCTTTGGTACTGCCCGAATCATTTTGTGTAGCGCCTCAATTTCAAACATTCCAGTTTCAGTTTCGCCATACCCACCGGTCTCGGCGCGCTCTTTTTGATCTCCACCAGTGCAGAAAGCTTTTTCACCTGCGCCAGTAAGGATTACTGCACCAACTGCCGTATCGACCCAAGCTCGCTTAAATGAGCTGAGTAGTTCATCCACGGTGCGTCCACGCAGTGCGTTATAGCGCTCCGGGCGATTAATGGTGATGACTGCAACGCCTTGGTTAATGACGTAGGTTGTGTCCGTTAGCTGCTCTACTGAAATCATTGCTACACCTTATCCTTGAACCATTAATTAAGCCGAAACCTCGATGGCAACTGCAACCCCTAAGCCAACCCCAATACATGCTGCGGCAATCCCAATACCCCCACCGCGTCGCTTTAACTCACGCGCGCACTCAACAATAATGCGAGATGCAGAGGCACCAACTGGATGACCAATGGCGATCGCCCCACCATTGACATTCACACGATCACGATCGATCTGCGGAATCTCATGCAGAACCGTTAAAACCATCGATGCAAAGGCCTCATTAATCTCCCAAAGGGCAATATCTGAAACCTTACGGTCAATCTTTTTCAATAGTTTATGAATTGCCGATACAGGAGCCAGTGAAAATTGATCAGGATCTGTTGCAGTCACCTGTGAAGCAATAATTTTTCCAATAGGTTCTAGACCAAACTCATCCATAAGGGCTGCGTTGGTAATCAAAGTAGTAACACAGCCATCGTTTAAGGGTGATGAGTTACCGGCAGTGCCGGCACCATTGGATGAAAATGCAGATGCAAGGCTTCCTAAAATCTCTGAAGTTGAATCTGGGCGAATAGATTCATCGCGGATGACAGTACCAAATGGGACTACCCAACCATCATGTAATGCTTTATTCCATGCCTCATTAGCTAAGAGATGCGATCTCAAAGCCCATTCATCCTGTTCGGTGCGTGAGATTCCAAGATTTTTGGCGACAATTTCTGAGCATCGACCAAGGTTTTGAATCCAGCTCTCTTGCATCAGTGGATTTATCATTCTCCAACCGACAGTGCTCTGATGATAAATAGGATTAGTTGGCTCTTGCTTGCCCTCTCGTTGCACAATCCAAGGTGCCCGACTCATGCTCTCAACGCCACCAGAGATAATAAAGTTAGCATCGCCAGATTTAACTGCTCTAGCTCCTTGAATAATAGCTTCGGCACCAGAGCCGCATAATCTATTCAGGGTTACTCCAGGAACTGTNTTTGGAAAACCTGCGAGTAGTGCACCCATTCGGGCAACATTTCGNTTNTCTTCCCCGGCTCCATTGGTATCACCNATGATGACATCATCTATGTGTGCTGCATCTATTTGTGGAGTTCGTTCCATNAGTGTTCGTAAGGTAAAACCGAGAAGATCATCTGGACGAGTAGTTGATAAACCCCCAAGATATTTGCCAAAGGGCGTTCGAACCGCGCTGACTATGAAGGCCTCAGGAGTTGTCATATCGCGTATTATTGCCTATCGTTAGAAAAACGCACCACCTATACTGAGTTTATTATCGTCAGAAATATCCCACAGAGATGGAGTAGCCACTTTTATGGCAATCCCACTGAGGGTTTTAGTAGTTGGAGCGGGCAGAGGAATTGGTCGATCCATTTCAATTCAATTACTGGATTTAGGTCATAGCCTCGCACTATGTTCTAGAACTCAAGCCGACCTCGAACTCTTAATCGATGGTCGGCGCAATAAAACTTTAATCATTCCCGCTGATGTCACTTTAGCTAATNCTGCAGAATNAGTAATTGAGAAAGTTGTTAGCACATGGGGNGGGATAGATGTTCTCATCCTCAATGCTGGAGATGGCATCAGTGCTCCGTTAGATAAGACCACTGATGAGATTTGGGACCGGATGCTCAATCTTAATTTAACCGCCCCATTTAAATTTATGAGAGCTGTATTGCCACATATGAAGCTCAATAAAAAGGGGCAAATAATTGTGATTGCTAGTAAAGCAGGATTAGTTGGTGAAGCAAATGTCGCTGCATATACTGCGGCAAAGCACGGTGTTGTAGGTTTAGTTCGAGCCGCAGCAAGTGAACTCTCCCGCTACGGAATAACCGTCAATGCCATCTGCCCTGATTATGTAGATACCCCAATGACCGAACGCACCCTACAGGCCGCTGCGGTGCGAACAGGCAAGAATATTAATGAAGTTAAAATGGCACTTGAATCAAAACTTTCAGGGGGTAGATTCCTGACCGCTGATGAAGTCGCCGAAGCTGCGATTTCATTTATCGGTGATGAAAGTAAAACTGGGATCACTCAACTGCTCGAAGGAGGGCGTTAAAATGAGAAACAAGAAGGTTAATCCAGAAAGCCTTGCCCCTCCAATCGGATTTTCGCACGCAGTGCTTGCCGACGGAAAGTATATTTTCTTAGCTGGGCAAACTTCGCTCAGCAAAGAAAATGTAATCGTTGGAGATAACATTGTTAGCCAATTTGAAAAGGCACTCACTAATTTGGTGACTGCATTGCGTGAGGCAGGCGGAACTCCTGAGGATCTAGTGAAAATTACGATTTTTTCAGTTGATCCAGTNGACTATCGGGCGCACTCACGGGAAATTGGGAAAGTATGGCAGTCACAATTAGGCAAGAATTTCCCTGCAATGACTCTCGTTGGGGTAACACGACTCTGGGATGATGGCGCACTTGTTGAAATCGAAGGCATCGCCTGCATCTAATGAATAACCTTTCCCTTTTATGGAACGCTCAATCAATTGCGATTATCGGTGCGACTGAGCGTGAAAATGCCATCGGACGAGCTCCGATTGAATACCTACAGAGGTATGGCTATAAAGGAGAGATCTATCCTATTAATCCCAAAGGCTCAACGATTCTAGGGTTACAGGCATTTAGCACCATCACTGAAATAAACTCCGAGATTGATTTAGCACTCATCCTGCTCCCGGCAGGATTAGTTGAAGAGGCTTTAACCCAGTGTGGTGTTGCCAAAGTAAAAGTTGTAATCGTCATGTCCTCCGGCTTTGCCGAGTCAGATACAGATGGAGTTTTAGCACAAGCTAGATTAGTAGATATCGCCAAGCACAGTGGAATGCGATTAGTTGGACCCAACTGCATAGGTTCAGTGGGCGGTGCAAAAAAATTAGTCGCATCTTTCTCTCCAGTATTTTCTGCACCAACAACAAATGTAGAGGCTGGATCTATTGCACTGGTTAGCCAATCAGGTGCCCTTGGATATGGAATGTACTCATTGGGGCTCGATCAGGGAGTTCCACTCGGTGTTGTCGTAACGACCGGTAATGAGGCCGATGTAACTAATCTCGAAGTTGCCAATGCGCTAGCCGATGATCCAACTGTCTCTGCGATTTTACTCTATGCCGAGTCACTCACAGATATTGGGATGCTTCATAAAATCTCAACAAAGAAGCCCACTGCAATACTAAAAGTTGGTCGCTCAGCACAAGGAGCAATCGCTGCAGCCTCTCACACAGGAGCACTTGCCACCGAAGATCGAATTATCGACGCGGCAATCAGAGCAACAGGTGCGGTGCGAGTCGATGATGTTGAGCAGTTATTGGATGCGGGTTTAATCTTTGCATCAGGCGTGAAATCNCTCGGAAAAAGAGTGGCGATAATTACAACCTCGGGTGGTAGTGGAATTTTGGCTACAGATGCCCTAGAAGCACATGGCCTAGAACTTGCAGTATTAGCCCCAGAGAGCCTAGCCGAGCTTAGAAATATCGTCCCATCATATGGAAATGCAAATAATCCAGTCGATGTAACCGCGGCCGTAATGTCTTCACCAGATTTGTTTGAAAAATGTTTGGATATTTTGGCACACGATAAGGGAGTAGATTCAATTATCGCCTGCTTTGCAGTACTTGTAGGCTCAGATGTTGAACGGATCGCTGCAGCACTAGGTGGCGTAAGTAAAATTCGCAAAATTCCGATTGCAGTTGCACGAACTGG
>JGI25920J50251_10000598_pt1 | contig 12533 bp, 8 predicted proteins | sample LauGreBMM110DCMD_2_FD_50251 | JGI IMG/M metagenome (IMG submission 50251) | reverse complement strand
AAAATAAAAAGCCATTTTGGAATAAAATAAAAAAATATATGTGGTAAATGTTGCAGTATTAGAAAACATTTACTAGCTTTGTTCTTGTAATCGTAATAGAGGCCTCTAATTCAATTACCAAGGTTGAGGAACCAACCTTTCAATAAACCCTCTCCACAGTTAAATTTATGCCTGACAACCACAAAATAGTCAGGTCTGAGGAAAGATGTCACCCTCACTAAACCCGCGACACTAGCGAGAAAAACCGCTTTAACAAACCCGTTAACAGCAGGGCGAAACACTGCTCAATTATTATTTTTTAATTATTGAGTTATGAAACACGGTATTATCACATGGGTAGACCCCAACCAATTGAAAGAGAATGAAGTATCAAAGAAACTTTATTCAATCCCCGAGAACTATCAGATGATGAAAGAAAACATCAGTCAGTTCGGTATTTTAGAATCACTCATCGTTACAGATGATGTGGTAGAGTCAGGAAATTTAAGACTTCAAATCGCAAAGGAATTAGGACTTGAAAAAGTTCCNGTTATTTATCAGGCCAAAAAAGACATTAAGGCTGAAATATTAGCTGTATCTCATGGGCAACAAAGAGTGAAAAAATACTCAGAAGTCCTAGCCGAGTATGAAATACTTGAAGCAGAATACCCTGTAGGAAAAGGTTGTAGGACTGACCTTGACCCTGCAAAAAAGAACAATGCTGAAAAGAAAAAGGCCTTGAATATCTCAAAGGCAAAACTAAATCAGTTAAAAGCTATTAAAGTGCTTGCAAAGGAATTGTATTGTGACAGTATTACAGAATACAATCAAGTATGGTCAAATGTAGATTCAGAGAAATCTTCAATTAACAGCATCCTAAAGGGATTAAAGCGAACAAAAGCAATTCTTGAAAATGAATTTGTTATTCCTGAGTCATTTGAATTATTATCAGACAAAGCAAAGGTTTATAACAAATCATGTGAAAACATGGACGAACTTAATGACCAAAGTGTTTCATGTATTTTAACATCTCCGCCATATTTCCATATGCGAGATTATGGTACAGGTAAGGAACAGAGAGGACTTGAAAATGATGTTGATACATTCATTAATGGTCTAATTAATGATTTTAAGGATTGTAAAAGGGTATTGAAAGATGATGGAAGTCTTTGGGTGAATTTAGGAGAAGCAGTATTAGATAGTCATTACAATGCAATACCACATAGGTTCGTAATTGAAATGATGAAAGATGGATGGATATTCAATGATGAAATTGTTTGGATAAAAAATAATCCAAGATTCACTCAAGCAAAAAGAACGGTTAGGTCTCATGAATATATCTTTCATTTTGTTAAGTCTTCAACCTATCATTATGATGCGTCATGGATTAGTGGATTAAGTGACCCCAATAATCTGATTTCTATTGGAACTTCTGGTAAGATTTCAAATCTATTATCCGCAATGGATTTTAGAGGGAATATATTACGTACCAACTCAAATAATATGGAAGATTTGAGGAATGCTTGTAAAGACCAAGGGTTTAACTTGACTCATAATGCAGCATTCCCAATCACTATTCCTCTCATTGCGATTTTAACTTCTTCAAAGGTTGGAGATACTATTTTAGACATATACTCAGGCACATCTACAACAGGAGAGGCTGCCCTTGCAACCAAAAGAGAATATGTTGGATATGAGATTAAACCTGAATTTGTAATGGCATCAAAAGTTAGACTTGAAAGTTATATTCAAGAAGAACTTTTGGATGCTGCTTAGTTAAACATTTAAACAAATAAATTATGTCTAAAAAATTATTATTAGTGACATCTGCTAACTCAGGTGAAGAAGCATTAATAAATGCTGAAGAATTTATGGAACAATTTGAGAACTTTCTTGACTCTTTTGAGATTCATGGAGCAATTTCAACTGGTAATGAAATCTTTAAAAACTCAGAGTGTGATTTTGATAATGTTTTTGATGAGGAAATTAACTCTTATGATAATTTAAAGTCCTTAACACTGGAAATAGTAAATCAACATCTGAATTATCAAGATTTCTTTAAAATTTTGAAAGAAGACAGCGACCAGTTAGATTGGATTGTGTGGTATGGTGCCTCAAAATACTGTACATGGAAAGCAGAACTGAGTAAGAATGGAATTATTGACTTAGATGATTATAACTTACTTGAAGATGAGATTTTCCCAGTTGATTTTTCATTACATCAAATAGCGCATTACGCATATGATAGTCAAAAGGTTGATGAAGATACTTGGATAGTATTAATTGATATTAAACTCTAAAGTCAAAACCCCGCCAAATAGGTGGGGTTTTTAATAGGGTCAATTCAATTTGTTTTACATAATGTTTACCATTTTGTTTTACACAAATAAAAAACCCCTTGATAATCAAGGGGTTTTACACATTTTACGCGGACCGGACGGGACTCGAACCCGCGACCTCCGCCGTGACAGGGCGGCATTCTAACCAACTGAACTACCGATCCAACATTCCAACCCCTAAGTATAAAATAAATTGCTACTCAAAATTTGGGAGTGCAAATATAGGCGATAGCGTTTTTTGTACCAAAACTTTTATTAAAATTATCGTTTCTGTACTTTTACATAACCTACATTTACATTTAATTAATCATTGTTATATGCCAGAATTAAAAAATAGACAATTTTTAGATTTTGAAAAGCCTATTAAGGACCTGTACGATCAAATAGAATTACAAAAAACAAGNGCCGAAAAAAGTAAAATAGATGCTAGCGGTGCTATTAAAATGTTGGAAGATCGTATTTTAGAAACAAAAAAGCACTTAACCGAAAACGTAACGCCTTGGCAAAAAGTACAACTTAGTCGCCACCCAGATAGGCCGTACACGCTAAAGTTTATAGAAAAAATGTGTACAGATTTTATTGAATTACATGGGGATAGAAATGTAAAAGATGATAAAGCCATGGTGGGAGGTTTTGCAAAACTAGGAGGTGAAACGGTTATGGTTATTGGACAACAAAAGGGCATTAATACCAAAATGCGCCAATTACGCAATTTTGGTATGGCAAATCCGGAGGGGTATAGAAAAGCCTTGCGGTTGATGAAATTAGCAGAAAAATTTAATAAGCCCATAATTACATTAATTGATACACCTGGTGCTTACCCTGGGTTAGAGGCTGAGGAAAGAGGACAAGGAGAAGCCATTGCAAGAAATATTTTTGAAATGATACGCCTTAAAGTACCTGTTATTTGTGTAATAATTGGTGAGGGAGCTAGTGGCGGTGCTTTAGGTATTGGGGTTGGCGATAGGGTTTTTATGTTGGAAAATACTTGGTATACCGTAATAAGTCCAGAAAGTTGCAGTAGTATTCTATGGCGTACTTGGGATAAAAAAGAAGTGGCAGCGGAACAACTAAAACTTACAGGGAAAGATATGTTGCAATTTGGATTAGTTGATGCTGTTATACCTGAGCCATTAGGTGGTGCACATTGGGATTATACAGAGGCAGGCCAAATTTTAAAAAACTATTTAATACCAGTGATTAAAGAATTAAAGCAAATTGAAGCCACTAAGAGAGTAGAAAATAGAATTGAAAAATTTGGTAAGATGGGTTTTTGGGAAGAAGAAACCCCAAACCCCTAAAGGGGCTTTTATGCAAGGTTGTTTAGGGTAAGAGTTTCTAAAAATAGGGGGATAAAAAAATTATTACAAGATAAAAGTTATATGCTAAAAATTGGTGTTATAGGAGCAGGACATTTAGGAAAATTTCATTTAAACAATTGGGCTGCAATTGAAGGGGTAAAGCTGGTTGGCTTTTGCGATACTGATGATGAGAATGCAAAAGTAGTAGCTGAAAAATATGCACTACCCAGATTTGCCACTACAAACGAATTGTTAGATGCTTGCGATGCCGTGGATATTGTTGCACCCACAACGTTTCATTTTGAATTGTGTGAGGCAGCAATAAAAAAAGGGAAGCATGTATTTGTAGAAAAACCTTTAGCCAATACCATGGATGAAGCGAGGGCGTTGGTGAAATTAGCAAAGGAAGCAAATATAAAATTTCAAGTAGGGCATGTAGAGCGTTTTAATCCTGCTTTTTTAGCTTTAAAAAATATGCCCTTACAACCCATGTTTATAGAAGTGCACCGCCTTGCACAATTTAACCCAAGAGGTACAGATGTTAGTGTAATACTAGATTTAATGATACATGATATTGATATTATTTTGCATTTAGTAAAAAGTAATGTAAATTATATTAGTGCAAATGGAGTAGCCGTAATGAGTGATACGCCAGATATTGCTAACGTACGTATTGAGTTTGATAATGGCTGTGTGGCCAATTTAACGAGTAGTAGAATAAGCATGAAAAAAATGAGAAAGATGAGGCTTTTTCAAAAAGATGCTTACATTGGTATTGATTTTTTAGAGAAAAAAACCGAAGTTATTAAATTGAATACACCCGAAGATAAAGATGTATTTACATTTGATATTGAAACCAATAATGGCAAAAAAACGATTGCTGTTGCAAATCCTCATGTGCAAGAAGTAAATGCAATTAAAATGGAGTTAGAAGAATTTAAGAACGCTATTCTAACTAATACAGAAACGGCCGTTCCTGTATTAGATGGCTTTAGAGCCATGGAAGTAGCACACCAAATTTTAGAAAAAATTAGTAAAAAAACAATACACTAACTTATAATTTTAATACCCTAATTTGTTACAACCCAGAGTACATATTCGATGGTATATTTTGCTTGATGTTATTGCAGCTATTATATGTTGGATTGCATTTTATTTTGGTAGAAAAAATATCTTGGATGAGCCTTTTATAATTGGTAAATTTTTTTATATAGGACTTATTGCAATGCCATTAGCTTGGGCATCTTTATTTACCCTAGGTGGAAGTTACAAAGCATTATATGCAAAAAGTAGGTTGTTCGAGTTTTTTCATACCGCTATCGTTTGTATAATAGGATCGTTATTTATACTTTTCTTTTTTTTATTGTACGATGCTGTTAATAATAACTCAATTTTTTATAAGGAGTTTTTAACCTTGTTTTTACTACAAACGTTTATTACTTATTTTTTTCGATTACTTATTTTAAATAAAACAAAAGGGCAATTGCATAACGGGACTGTTTTTTTTAATACACTAATTATTGGAAACAGAGAAAATGCTATCTCTTTAGCAAAAGCAATAGAAAACAATAACGAAAGAACGGGTTATAAAATTTGCGGATATATACATACGAATGGCGTAATGAATGAATTGGGTATAAAAAACTTAGGTAAAATTGAAGAGTTAAACGATATTATTAAAAATAACCACATTGAAGATGTAATTATTTCAATAGAACAAAAAGAACGATTACTGCTCGAAAAAATATTACAAGAGCTAGGTGATAAAAATGTAGATATAAAAATTACTCCAGATAGAGTTGATATTTTAAGTGGAGCTGTGCAAACAAATAATGTAATGGGTATTCCATTAATAGATTTGCACAAAGGAATTGCCCCTGGGTGGCAACAAAATATAAAGCGATTGATTGATATGGTTGTTAGTATCGCATCATTTATTCTTTTATTACCCTTGATGTTGTATACAGCAATACGAGTGCGATTATCAAGCAATGGACCAATAGTTTATTTACAAGAAAGAATTGGGCATAAGGGGAAACCTTTTATAATGTATAAATTTAGGAGTATGTATGTTGATGCAGAAAAAAATGGACCTCTGCTAAGCAATTATGCCGATACTAGAATTACCAAATGGGGTAAAGTAATGCGTAAATGGCGTTTAGATGAGTTGCCACAATTATTAAATATTTTTAAAGGCGAAATGTCTTTAGTAGGTCCAAGAGCAGAACGCCAATTTTATATTAATCAAATTGTACAGCTTCATCCAGAATATAAATATCTTTTTAAAGCAAAGCCAGGCTTAAGTAGCTGGGGAATGGTAAAATTTGGCTATGCCAGTACGGTTGAGGAAATGATTGAACGTATGCGATACGATTTAATTTACATTGAAAATGCATCTTTACTCATTGATTTTAAAATAATGTTGCATACTATCAAAATTATTTGGGGTGGCAAAGGCAAGTAGTATTTTATAATAAAAATTGATAGGTTAAATAAGCTTCATTTTATTAAACCAATTGAGTGCATTTTGTTAATTTTGAGTACAACACTTTTACTTTGAAAAAATCATACTTTATACTTTTTGCTTTTTGTTTATTTTGGCAATTTGCCATAGGCCAATTGCCAACGGCATATTGGCAACAACAAGTAGATTATAAAATTGATGTTTCCCTAAATGATGTAGACCATACCCTTGATGGGTTTATTAAAATTACGTATACCAATAATTCTCCTGACACCTTAAAATTTATTTGGTTTCACCTTTGGCAAAATGCCTATAAAAATGATAGAACAGCATTTACCGACCAACAGCTTGAAAATGGCAGCACTACTTTTTATTTTAGTGATTATGAAAGTAAAGGCTACATAAATAGATTAGATTTTAAAATGAATGGTTCAACTTGTATTACTCAAGATCATCCCCAACATCAAGATATTATAAAAGTAATTTTACCTTTTGGAATTGCTCCAAAAACTACAGTGAAAATAGAAACACCTTTTCATGTAAAAATGCCTTATAACTTTAGTAGAGGAGGGCATGTTGGGCAAAACTATCAAGCAACACAGTGGTTTCCTAAACCAGCCGTTTATGATAAAAAAGGGTGGCATCCAATTCCTTATTTAGATCAAGGAGAGTTTTATAGCGACTTTGGAAATTATGAAGTACAACTAACGTTGCCAGATAATTATATTGTTGCTGCTACTGGATTATCGGACAAAGAAGATATTATGCAAAATGAAATTGAATTGCCTACAAATACTATACTAAAAAAAAGTTTTGCTTCTACTAACAGATTAAAACATAAAGAGGCAAATAAAATCCCTTCATCTACCCAACAAAAAACACTTTCATTTAAGCAAGATAATGTGCATGATTTTGCTTGGTTTGCTAGTAAAGATTTTGTAGTAAAAAAAGATACACTTCAGTTAGCATCGGGAAAAATTATTGATGTATATGCTTACTACTACAAAAAAAATGAAAGTATTTGGAAAAATTCAATACTGCTTATTAAACGAGCTGTACGTACCAAAAGCAATTGGCTTGGAGAATATCCTTATAGTGTTGTACGTGTGGTAGAAGATGTAGAGGATGGGGGAGGGATGGAATATCCTACGATAACTTATTTGTCGAGTGGGGGCAATGAGAAGGCATTAGACTTTGTAATTAACCATGAAATTGGACATAATTGGTTTTATGGAATTTTAGCTAGTAACGAACGTACACATCCCTGGATGGATGAAGGATTGAATAGTTATTATGATACTAAATATAGTAAAGAATTTTACGGAAAAAGTGGATATGATTTATTAGTATCAAAATCAAAATTTTTAAAAAAACGAATACCAACTGATGTTACACATTTGGCGTTACAAACATTAGTCAATGCCAAAAAAGATCAACCAATAGAAACAACATCAGAAAAATTTAATAGCGTTAACTATAATTTAATAGCCTATTCAAAAACGGCAGAGTGGTTATATTTGGTTGAAAAAAAATTAGGCTCTTCATTATTTGATACTTGCATGAAAGTGTATTACAACCAATGGAAGTTTAAACATCCTTATCCGGAAGATTTTAAAAAAAGTATCGAAGAAACAAGTAGACAAAATTTAGAAGAAGAATTTGCCTTACTAAAACAAAAAGGTGACTTTCAAAAAAATGGTATAAAAAAAAGTATAAAAGCTGGATCATTTTTTAATTTGAAAGAAACAGACAAATACAACTATATTTTTATTGCACCGGCTGTTGGGTATAATTTGTATGATAAGTTTATGCTTGGAGGATTGGTACATAACTATAGTTTACCACAAAACAACTTTCAGTTTCTAATTGCCCCTCTGTATGCCACTAATAGCAAGCAGGTAAATGGCTTGGGGCGGTTGAGCTATAACTGGTTTACAAATGAAAAAGCTGATAGAATGTTGTTGGCACTAGCTGGTAGCACTTTTATTGCTAGCAAATTTACGGATAGTACTGGTAGTACTAAATATTTACGATTTACAAAAATTGTTCCTTCTTTACGTTATACGTTTGCCAATAAAAACCCACGTAGTTTAGTAACAAAATTTTTGCAATGGAAAACCTATTTATTTAGAGAGCAAGGATTATCATTTAGTTACGACTCTGTTTTAATGCAAGATAAAATTGCCTACCCCACAACATCAAGATACTTAAATCAGTTAATAGTTAATATAGAAAATAATAGAGTTTTGTATCCATACAGAGGGATATTTACCGCAGAGCAATCAACTAATTTTGTCCGATTAAATTTTACGGGTAATTATTATTTTAATTATGCAAAAGGTGGTGGTGTAAATGTTCGTTTGTTTGCGGGTAAATTTTTATATCTAGGAGATAAAACATTTACCAAACAATTTGAAACAGATCGGTATCATTTAAACATGACGGGTGCTAATGGCAACGAAGATTATACCTATACTACTTATTTTGTAGGAAGAAATGAATTTGAAAATGTTTCATCTAAACAAATAATGATAAGAGATGGTGGCTTTAAAGTACGTACCGATTTATTAAATGATAAAATTGGAAAATCTGATGATTGGTTGGCCGCACTTAATTTTACAAGTAGTATACCAGATAAGATTAATCCACTAGCCTTACTCCCTATAAAAATACCACTGCATGTGTTTTTAGATGTAGGTACCTATGCAGAAGCGTGGAATAAGAATAGTAACACCGGAAAATTTGTTTATGATGCTGGTGTACAATTTTCGTTGTTTAATATAGTAAATGTATATGTCCCCATTTTATATAGTAAAGTATATAAAAATTATTTTGAAAGTACTATTTTAGAAAAACGTTTTGTAAAAAATATTAGTTTTAGTATTGATTTGCAAAATATTAATCTTCGTAAATATTTTCCACAACTTCCTTTGTATTAGTTGAGTATACAACTTATACCATATAATAATATTGATAAGCAAAAATGGGATGCTTGTATTACAAATGCCAGCAATGGGGTAGTGTATGCATACTCCTTTTACTTAGATGCAATGGCAAAAAATTGGGAAGCCCTGGTACTAAATGATTACGAAATGGTAATGCCACTTACCTACAATAAAAAATATGGAATTTATTATTTGTATCAGCCACCTTTTTGTGCACAATTGGGTGTTTTTGGAAATGAGTTAACTAAAGAAATTGTAGAAAAATTTATTGCCACTATTCCTTTAAAATATAAATACTGGGATGTTTATTTAAATTATAAAAATATATTTTCTATAAATAATTTTTACTTAAGAAATAATTATACGCTTGGCTTAAATAAACCTTATGAAGAATTATATCTAACTTTTAAAGAGAATGTAAAGCGTAATATTAAAAAATGTGTTCAACTAAATTGTACCATCAAAAAAAATATTTTAATTGATGATGTTATTGAATTAGCTAAAGAACAAGCCATACATTTTAGTGCCTTAACCTCTGTAGATTTTGCAGCAATAAAAATTGTCTACAATCATTTACTGCAACTTAATCAAGCTATAACATTTGGCGTTTATTTAAATGAACAATTAGTAGCATCTGCCGCTTTCTTTTTCTCAAACAACAGAGCATATTATATTTTAGTGGGTAATCATCCAAATGGAAAAGCTATTGGCGCTAGCCATACTTTAATAAATGAATTTATAAAAGCTTATGCTAATAAAAATTTAGTCTTAGATTTTGAGGGCAGTGATATTAACAGCCTAGCCTTTTTTTATAGTAGTTTTGGTGCTCTAGAAGAAAAATATCCTGCACTTAGGTATAATAAATTGCCTTGGTATATTAGATGGGCAAAAAAATAATTGGACTTTTACGATTGATAAATTATTTTTCCTTTTTGTGTTATGTAATTTTTTACTGTTGTATAACTTTTAATTTATGCTGTTAGTTTTAAATTTACTTTAAGAATTATTTTCTTCAACATATATATAATGTTATAAAACTATTAACTATTAGAATTGGATTAAAAAACAGTTAACTTAATAATTTAAATTACACTTTTAAAATGGGCACGTCATTTTAAAAAGCTTATAAAAAAGCCCCGTTACTATAACGAGGCTTTTTTCTTAACTTTTCTCTGCCATATCTGGAATATCAGCTGCTTTGTATAAACCAGCATCTAATTTTTTCTTAACCGCTTCAAACGCAACTAAAGTTTCATCAACATCTTCAAAACTATGACTAGCAGTAGGTATTAACCTATAAATAATATCTCCTTTAGGTATTACAGGGTACACCACTATACTGCAAAAAATATGATAATTCTCTCTTAAATCCATTACCATACTAGTAGCCTCTGGCACATCGCCTTTCATATATATTGGTGTAACAGGGCTATTGGTATCGCCGATATCAAAGCCACGTTCTTTTAACCCAATTTGTAAACGTTCAACATTTGCCCACAATTTTTCCCTAAGCTCTGGCATAGTTTTTACCATTTCCATACGTTTAAGCATACCCTCTACAATAATAAGTGGCAAACTCTTCGCAAAAATTTGGCTACGGGTATTGTAACGTAAATATTTAATTACAGCTTTTGGTCCGCTAATAAAAGCGCCAATGCTACCCATACTTTTTACAAAAGTGCTAAAGTATAAATCAACACCAGCTTGGCAACCTTGTGCCTCATCAGCACCAGCACCAGTTGCGCCCATATAACCAAAGCCATGTGCATCATCTATCAAAATTCTAAAATCGTACTCACTTTTTTTAGCTACAATTTCTTTTACTATTCCTTGCTCACCATCCATACCAAAAACACCTTCGGTAATTACTAAAATTCCGCCACCTTGCTTTTCGGCCATGGCAGTAGCCCTTTTCATTTGCTTATCAAAATCTTCAATATCGTTATGTTTAAACGTATAGGTGTAACCAACATGCAAACGAATGCCATCCATAATACAAGCATGTGCTTCGGCATCGTAAACAATCACATCTCTACGATTAACCAACGCATCAATACAACTCATTATACCTTGGTAGCCAAAGTTCAATAACATGGTATCTTCTCTGCTCACAAAATCGCTAAGTACTTTTTCTAATGCATCGTGTTTATCTGAATTTCCACTCATCATTCTTGCACCCATTGGATTACCCATGCCATACATTTCCGCTGCCTTTGTATCTATGGCCCTTACCTCGGGGTGATTAACTAAACCTAAATAGTTATTCAAACTCCAAACAATCATTTCCTTTCCTCTAAACTTCATACGAGGGTTAAGGTCCCCTTCTAATTTAGGAAACGCAAAATAGCCGTGGGCCCTATCCATATGCTGTCCAATAGGCCCGCCATCTTTCACTAATTTTTCAAAAACATCCATAAGTATAATTAAGAATTAGATACAAAAATAAAGCATTGTAGGTAAATGGTAACATTTTGATAACCGAGTTGTATTTTTTTATTTTATTAGCTATAAATCAGTATTAAAGTCTAGTGGCAGACATACTTATTTATTCTTTCTTTTAGTAAAATGAAATAAATAACCTCCGTTAAACATCGGTAATTTCTATCATCTTTCCCTGTACAATAGATTAATGTGAACGTTATTCCTATGATTAATAGTAGTTTTACAAAAAATATTTTCTACATGAATCGCAAATACTTTTCTAGTTTACTTTTCTTATTTCTTATTTCTTATTCAACACAGGCACAAACTACTAAACCAAAGCTAGTTGTAGGTATAGTAATAGATCAAATGCGTTGGGATTATTTGTATAAATACAAAGAACAATATGGCGCCAAAGGCTTTAACCGCTTATTAAAAGAAGGGTTTACAGCAGAAAATACAATGATACCTTTTACACCAACTTATACCGCACCAGGGCATACTTGCGTATATACGGGTAGTGTACCTGCCATACATGGTATTGTAGGTAATAATTGGTACGATAAAGCAACTAATAAGTGGGTGTATTGTACTGATGACAGTGCTGTAAACACTGTAGGGGCAATAAATAAGGCAGGTAAAATGAGCCCCGCAAATATGTGGACTAATACCATTACAGATGAGTTACGTTTAAGTACCAATTTTAAAAGCAAAGTAATAGGAATTGCCTTAAAAGATAGAGGAGCAATTTTACCAGCAGGTCATAGTGCAAACGCTGCCTATTGGTACGATGGTGGTAAATGGATCACCAGCAGTTATTACATGAATGAATTGCCAAAATGGGTAAATGATTTTAATGCAAAAGATGAACCTGCTAAAGCAATGAAAAAAGATTGGACAACGTTGTACGATATTAAAAATTATACCTTAAGCACTGCCGATGATAAGCCTTATGAGAATAATATTAAGGGACTAAAAACAGCAACCTTTCCTCATAAATTAAGTACAATAGACGATAAAGATAAATACGAGGCATTTAAAACTACACCGTTTGCAAATAATTACACTTTTAACTTTGCACAAG
>JGI25920J50251_10000597_pt1 | contig 12540 bp, 13 predicted proteins | sample LauGreBMM110DCMD_2_FD_50251 | JGI IMG/M metagenome (IMG submission 50251) | reverse complement strand
CCGATCACCGCCTTCATCCCGGGCGATTGGATCACTGAAAATGACGAGAAGATCGCCGCCTACCGGGCCGCAGCCGGGTGCGCCAGCATGGATAATCTGGTGGAACTGGCCGTCGGCTGGGTGGATCGCTACGGCGCCATCCCCGCCCCAGTGCAAAGCCTGCTGCAATTGATGCAGCTGAAGTTGTTGGCCAAGCGCTGTGGCTTTTCCCGGATCAAACCGGAGAAGCCGAATATTGCCCTGGAAACGCCCATGGAGGAGCCAGCCTTCCGGCTGCTACGCCAGGCCCTACCCCAACATCTACATGGACGCCTCGTTTATCAGGGGGGTCCAGGCAGCACCGCCAAGGTGTTGGCCCGGGGCCTCGGGGTGTTGCCCATCGAGAAGCAACTTGAACAACTGATGGAGTGGCTCAGACTGATGGCCGACCAGCTGCCCGGCAGCGATGGCCTCAGCGACCAGCAACGGCGCCAACAACTCGAAGCCCGCAATGCCGAGGTGCTGCGTGTTTGAAAGCCAGCGCCAACGGCCGCCCCAGCGCAAGGGGTCCACTCCAACCCGTCTGGAAGCGGGGGCCCAAGTCCAGAAGGGAGTGTTGCTGCAGCCAGCAGCCAAAGCCACGATCGAGCAATTCGGCGCCACCACAACCGCCTACAAGCTGACCTACTGGATGGCCGATCCGCTCAGCATCCGGGAGGTGAGCAGCGAGCTAAAGCTGGCGCTCTGGACCCGCTTCAACCCCGAGGACATCAACTTGAGCTGAGGCCTGGGCCGGGCAACCGGTGGCCACCGCCCCGGCCCTCTCAGCTTGCGCAATTCTTCGTTACAATATGGACATCTTTCGTTACCGCAGCGCCGTGGGTGAGCTGATCGAGCAAGGGGCCGCAAGCGGCGGCTTCAACCTTCTCTCTGGTCTGGTGTGCCTGGTTGCCCTCGGCCTCTACGGCCTGATGGGCCGCGACCAAGAAAACAACGACGACGACGATTCCAGTCCCGGCGGTGGCCTGATGCAACCGGTGGCCTGAACTGGTCAAGACGCCATTGTATAAACNNGTAATTAAGTCATCGACGAGAGGTCGATGACTTAATTACACGTCGTTCTTTCCCTCGCGCTTTCGCAAGGCAGCATTTTTAGTTCTGCAGGCGCCCATAACTCAGTTTGTAGACTTACCTGCGCCTAGGGCCGCAGGCACATTGCTATTGCCCGGCTGGAAAGGGCGNTGGGCTAACCCGCCGCTGCGGAGCAATTTGATCAGGCTAGTTTCAGCCGCCACGAACTGGCTGTCCTTTTGGGTGGCAATGTCTTCNAGCTTTAGTTTNTGGGCGTCNGCATCGGAAAGTTTGGCNACCACATCGGGCTCAATACCGCGTTGGTGGATATCGCGGCCNCTGGGGGTGAGATATTTGGCGATCGTCACGGTCATGCCTGAACCATCAGAGAGACCCCGCACCGATTGCACCAGGCCCTTGCCNAAGGTTTTNTGNCCTACCAACAGGGCCCGATGGTTGTCTTGAAGGGCGCCGGAGAGAATCTCGCTAGCGCTGGCAGACCCCTCATTGACCAGGATCACCAGGGGGCGCTTGGTGAGGGCATGGCCGTTGGCCCGTTTGATGTCCTGGATGCCATCGCGAGTTTTGGTGGACACGATCACACCCTCATCAAGCCATTGGCGGGCAATCGCCACGCTGGCCATCAGCAGGCCGCCTGGGTTGCTGCGCAGGTCGAGCACATAGCCCTGAACGCCCTTGGTTTCGAGGTCCTTGACCGCCGCAGCCATGTCCCGGGCCGCATTGGCATTGAATTGTTTCAGGCGGATATAGCCCAGGCGCTCGCTATCGGGGCCTGTTTTCACCTGGTGCTCCACCGTGTGGAGCTCGATGCGCTCGCGCACCAAGGGCGCGGTGATCAGGGCGCCCTTGCGGCGCAGCTCAATGGTCACCTTGGTGCCGGCTTCGCCGCGGATCAACTTGACCGCCTCTTCGGTGGACATGCCCTTGGTGGGTTTGCCATCAATCGAGACGATGACGTCCTTGGGTAAGACGCCAGCCCGGAAGGCAGGCGAACCCTCGATTGGGGCGATGACCACCAATTCCTTACTGTCCTTATCAATGCTGAGTTGGATGCCTACCCCGGTCAATTGGCCGGAGGTATCGATCTGCATCTCCTTGAACTCACGGGGGTCTAGGAACCGGGTGTAAGGGTCACTAAGGGTGGACAACATGTCGCGGATAGCCGTGTAACCATCTTTCGGCGTATTATAATTCTTGGCAAGAAGTTGCCGTCTTAATTCCCGCCAACGCTCCGGCGAATACTTACCGGTGGTATCAAGATAATCGCGAAAAACAATCTGCCAGGTTTGATCAATCACCTCCTTGGGGCTGTCGCTGATCAGGGAGGCCAGGCTTGGGGCGTTCAGCAACTGACTACCCACCAGCAAAGTGGCGGCGAGAGCCCCTGTCCCCATCAACACCACGACGCCGGTGCGAGCCCTGCCCATCAATAGCCCCTGTAAACCTGGAGATTGATCTCAAGCTAGCCCGCCAACGTGATTCCGTGGCAGCGGGGATAACCGGAATGGGGCCAGCCTGACGACCGAATCCTGAGCCGTTAGGGATCAACCCAACGCCCGTCCTCCTTGATGAGCGCAATCAGGGCGGCCACTCCCTCGGCCTCCGGCACCCGGCGGAGTTCATCGCGGCCCCGGTAGAGGGAAATGGTGCCTGGGGTCTTACCGACATAGCCGTAGTCGGCATCGGCCATTTCGCCTGGGCCGTTGACGATGCAGCCCATCACGGCGATATCCAGGCCGGTGAGGTGGGCCGTGGCGTCGCGCACCTTGTGCAGCACCTCCTCGAGGTTGAACAGGGTGCGGCCGCAGCTGGGGCAAGCCACGTATTCGACCATCGTCTTGCGTAGGCCGAGAGCCTGCAGGATCGAGTAACAGACAGGGATCTCCTTCTCCGGCGCCTCGGTGAGGGACACCCGGATCGTGTCGCCCAGGCCATCGGCCAACAGGGTGGCGATGCCGGCGGTGCTCTTAATGCGGCCGTAATCGCCATCGCCAGCCTCGGTGACGCCCAAGTGCAGGGGGTAATGGAAGCCCTCGAGGTCCATGCGATGGGCCATCAGCCGGTAGGCCGCCAGCATCACCGGCGCCCGGGATGCCTTCATCGACACGACGATGTTGTGGAAATCGAGTCGATCGCAAATGCGGATGAATTCGAGCGCCGACTCCACCATGCCCAGGGGCGTGTCGCCGTAGGTGAAGAGCATGCGCTCCGCCAAGGAGCCGTGATTGACGCCAATGCGCAGCGCCTTGTCCTGGCTCTTGAGCAGGCTCACCAGCGGTTCAAAGGTGAGGGCGATGCGATCGCCGATTTGGGCCAGCTCGGCCTCGGAAAAGCTGGTGCGATTGGGATCGGGTTTGTCAAACACAAACANGCCCGGATTGATGCGCACCTTGTCAACGTGCTGGGCCACCTCCAGGGCGATCTTCATGCCGTTGTGGTGCACATCGGCCACCAGGGGCACCGGTTGGTAGGTGTCCTNCAAGCGTTTGCGGATCTCCGCCACGGCCTTGGCATGGGCCAGGCTCGGCACGGTGAGTCGCACGATTTCACAGCCCGCCTCGTGCAGGCGGCGAATGCCAGCGGTGGCCCCTGCGATATCGAGGGTGTCCTCATTAATCATCGACTGCACCACCACCGGGTGCTCACTGCCGATCTGGATGGCCCCTACCCGCACGCTGCGAGTTCGGCGGCGGTGGATCACCGAATCAAACCTGGGATCGCTGGCCCAATCGGCGCTATTGCCGCCTGGGGCAGCATCAGGATTCATCCCCGGGGTGACGGCATCGGGGCGGGCCAGGGTGCCGGTCATGGGGCGGGGCCGGAAGGTGCCCCAAGCCTGTCACAGACCGGCACAGAGCGGCACAGCTCGGGCAGCGATCGCCTAGCTGCTGGCCAGGAGGTGCTCCCGCACAGCCACCAGGTCCGCTCGGGTCAGGTCCCTGGGCCGGCCTGGCTCGAATCGAGCCGTTGCGCAACAGGTAGGCGGGGTGGAAGATCGGCATGCAGGCACGCCCCGCAAGGGACTGCCACTGGCCACGCAGCTGGCTGATCGGGCCCTTGAGCCCCAGGACCGCCTGCAGGGCGGTGGCACCGACCAGCACCAGCACCTGGGGTTGGACCAGGGCGATCTGCTGCTGGAGCCAGGGCCGNCAGGCGGCCAGTTCCAGGGTNGTCGGTTTGCGGTTGCCGGGGGGGCGGCACTTCACCGCGTTGGCGATGTAGGCGTCCTGATNGCTGTCGANNCCGGCCGCTGCGAGCAACTGATCCAGCAGCAGGCCCGAACGCCCNACAAAGGGTTGGCCCCGCTCGTCCTCCTGGGCCCCAGGGGCCTCACCGATCAGCATCAGCCGCGCCTGGGGGTTGCCGCGGCTGAGCACCACCCGCTGGCGGCCGAGGGCCAGGGAGCAACGACGGCAGGCGTGGCACTGCTGGGCCAAGGCGTCCAGAGCGGCCTCGCGGGCCCTGGGCGAACCCCCAGCCGGGCTCGCCAGGCCGGAGCCGATGGCGAGGGGCGACGCAGGCAGGCTGTCGATGGCGCTGATCTGGCAGGCATGGCCAGATTCCCATGGCACCAGGGCAAGGGCCATGGGAATCTGGCCCCAAAAGGTGTCTTCGGAACCTTTGTCGTGGCCGGAGTAGGGCAGGATGCAAGATTGTCCAGGCATTCCTCGGGATGCCGCCTCCGACGCTGCACCGATGCTGCGCCCGATTGAGCTCTCTGCCCGGGCAGAAGCGTTGCAGCCCTCCTTGACCCTGGCCATCGCCGCCCGGGCCAAATCCCTGCGCGCCGATGGCCATGACATCTGCAGCCTCAGTGCGGGGGAGCCGGATTTCGACACGCCGGCCTTCATCCGCCAGGCCGCCACGGCGGCCCTTGAGGCCGGCCATACCCGCTACGGACCGGCCGCTGGCGAACCGGCCCTGCGCCAGGCGATCGCCGCAAAACTGAGCACTGAAAATCAGGTTCCCACCAGGGCCGACCAGGTGCTGGTCACCAACGGCGGCAAGCAGGCCCTCTACAACCTCTTCCAGGTGCTCCTAGGGCCAGGCGATGAACTGCTGCTGCCTTCGCCCTACTGGCTGAGCTACCCGGAAATGGCCAAGCTGGCCGGCGCCAGTGTGCGTCTGATCCCCAGCGCCGCGGCCGACGGATTTTGGCTCGATCCCCACCAGCTGGAGTTGGCGATCACGCCTGCCAGCAAGTTGCTGGTGCTCAATAGCCCCTCTAACCCCACCGGCATGGTGCTCGGCCTGAAGGATCTCGAGGCGATCGCCGCGGTGTTGCGCCGCCATCCGCAGGTGGCGGTGGTCTGCGATGAGATCTACGAATTTTTGCTGGCCCCAGGGCTCACCCACCACAGCTTTGCGGCCGTGGCCCCCGATCTGGCAGGCCGAATTTTCACGGTGAACGGCTTTGCCAAGGGCTGGGCCATGACCGGCTGGCGGGTCGGCTGGCTGGCGGGGTCCCAGCCCGTGATCGCCGCCGCCAGTGCCCTCCAAAGCCAAAGCACTAGCAACGTCTGCAGCTTCGCCCAATACGGCGCCCTGGCGGCGATCAGCGGCCCCCGGGACTGCGTGCTGGAGATGGCGGCCGAATTCAGCCGGCGCCGCCGCCAACTCAGCGATGGCCTGATGCAACTTGGCGGGTTGGCCCTGGTCCCGCCCCAGGGGGCCTTCTATGCCTTCGCCGACATCAGCAGCAAGGGCCTCGATTCGATGACCTTCTGCAACCGACTTCTGGAGGAGCAGGGCCTGGCGGCCGTGCCCGGCGTCGCCTTTGGNGATGACCGCTGCATTCGCCTTTCCTGCGCCGCCTCGCCTGCGACGATCGAGGATGGCCTGGCCAGGCTTGGGCGGTTCCTCGCCAGTNNCTGAAGNCCGACAAGCCCCNTCAACCCTTCCCTTCCCTCCATTGATGGCCATTCGAGAACGTTGGGCCGCTGTCCTGGCTGGCCTGTCNNTNGTCNTGCTGCCGGCGGCCCTGCCTGGGGGAAACCCCGGTGGACCCAGCCTGCTCCCCCCTGCCCGGGCCGAACAACCCCGGAGCCAGGCCAAACCGGTGTTGCGCATCGGCGCCATCCCCGACCAGAAACCGGAAAAACTGAACCGCCTCTATCCCCTGGTAGCCGCGGAACTGGAGCGCCAATTGGGTGTGCCGGTGACCTACGTGCCCGTGGTCNACTACACCGCCGCCGTGACCGCCTTCCGCACCGGAGACCTGGATCTGGTCTGGTTCGGGGGCCTCACCGGGGTGCAGGCGCGCCTGCAGAAACCCGGCGCCCAGGTGCTCGCCCAACGGGACATTGATGTGGCCTTCCACAGCATTTTCATCGCCAACACAGGCAGCGGCCTAAAACAAATCCGTGACGTCAAGGGCCTAACGGCACTGAAGGGCAAGCGTTTCACCTTCGGCTCGGAAAGTTCCACCTCGGGCCGGCTGATGCCCCAGTACTTCCTGGCCAAAGGCGGCGTGAAACTGGCCGATTTTGCCGGTGGCGCCCCTGGCTTTAGCGGCAGCCACGACACCACCATCGCCCTGGTGCAAAGCGGCGCCTACGACGCCGGCGTGGTCAACGAGCAGGTCTGGAGCACCAACCTGCGCGACGGCCGGGCCAACCGGGCCAAGGTGGTCGCCATCTGGCGCACACCGGGCTATCCCGATTACCACTGGATCGGCCAACCCAACCTCGACCAACGCTTTGGCAAGGGCTTCAGCCGCAAGCTGCAGGGGGCGATCCTCAGCTGGCGCACCAGCAATCCCCTGCAGAAACAGATCCTGACCCTGTTCGGCGCCCAGCAGTTCAGTAAAGCGACGGCGGCCAGTTACAAGCAGATCGAACAGGTGGGTCGCCAGATCGGCAAGATCCGCTGATGCCCGTAGCGCCGGCCAGGGAGCCAGTCCTGCCGAATCCAGGACCAGGAGTGTCGTCCCAGGAGCTGCCCTGGCTAGAGCTGAGCCAGATCACGGTGCCCGGCCGCGGCCGGCCGCGGCTGGATCGGGTGTCACTGGCCATCGGCGGCGGCGAACGGGTGGCCCTGCTGGGGCCCAGTGGCGCCGGCAAAAGCAGCCTGCTGGCCGTTGCCAACGGCCAGCTCAAGCCCAGCTCCGGGTCGCTGCGCTGGCTTGGGGCCCCACCGGCCCGCTCGGGCCGGGCCCGGCGCCGCCAGCAGGCGCGCATCGGCACCCTCTGGCAGGACCTGCGCCTGATCGAGGAGCTGAGCGTGCAACAAAATCTCAATAGCGCCCGGCTGGCGACCTGGGGCTGGCCCCGGGCCCTGCTCAACCTGCTTTGGCCCCTGGACACGGCCGCCAACCGGGAGGCCCTCGCCCAGGTTGACCTGGGCGCCGAGCTGCTCGTCCAGCCGGTCAGCGCCCTCTCCGGCGGCCAACGCCAGCGGGTGGCGATCGCCCGCCTGCTGCGCCAGGACCCGGAGTTGCTCCTGGCCGATGAACCCCTGGCCAGCCTCGATCCGCGCCTGGCATCCGAGCTCCTGCAGCTGCTGCTCGACCAGGTGACCCCCCGGCGGGCCCTGCTGCTCAGCCTGCACCGCCCCGACCTATTGGCCGGCTTTGATCGGGCCATCGGCCTGCGCCAGGGGCAGGTGCTCTTCGATCAACCGGCTAGCAGCATCGGACCCGCCGACCTGGCGGCCCTTTACGACGGCGAACTGCCGGGATCCGGGCCGTGATTGCCTCCTGGATTCCAGTCTTTCGAACCCGGATTCGCAGGAGCTTGGCGGGGCGGGGCGGGGGCAAGGGGCCGAGCCCCGATCGGGCCAGAATCGCCCAAAACGGTCCGTCCGGCGTCGCCGCACCCCTGGCGATGGTGGCCCCGGCGTTGGTGTTGATCCCGGTGCTGGTGCTGCTGCCGGGCCTGGTCCATGGCGGCGGTATCGACCTACTCAAAGAGTTCCTCCAGGCGGCCATTACCCCTTCCCTCGATCCGCTGGTGCTGGGCTCGGCCGTCTCGGGCCTGGGCGTCACCGTGGGAATCGCCCTGCTGGGCTGGGCGGCCAGTGCCCTCCTAGGGCTGGCCCTGGCCCTAGCCAGTTCGCGCCAGGTCTGGAGCAGCTGCTGCGGCCAGACCTGGCCGGCCAACTTCCTGCGGCGGCTATTGGCCGTGCCGCGCTCGATCCATGAGCTGCTCTGGGGCTTGCTGCTACTCCAGCTCATCGGCCTGCAACCGGCCGTGGCAATCGCCGCCATTGCTATCCCCTACGCCGCCCTAGTCGCCCGGGTGCTCAGCGACCAGATCGATGCCCTACCCAGCGGTGCCCTCGCGGCCCTGCGCTGCGCTGGCGTGGCCGCCCCCCAGGCCCTGGTCACCGCCCTGGGGCCGCCCCTGCTACCCGGCCTGCTCAGCTATGGCGGCTACCGACTCGAATGCGCCCTGCGCAGCGCCACCCTGCTGGGGGTGTTTGGCCTGGGGGGCCTGGGCACGGAGCTCAAGCTCTGCCTGCAATCCCTGGAATTCCATGAACTCTGGACTGGCCTCTGGCTGCTGCTGGCGGTGATGCTGCTGCTGGAAACGGGCCTGGCGGGCCTGCGCCGCCGCTGGTTAATGCCCCGCCGCCTGGGCTTGGGGGGGCTGACCTTCACCCCCCTGGGCCCCGAATCCGGCGCCGGGACCAGGGGAATGGGCCAGACGGCCAGGCCGGACGACCTGGGCCGGCGCGGCCGCGAGATGGTGCTGGCCCTAGTGGTGCTGGGGCCGCTGCTGGTCTGGCTGGCCCGGGCCATGGGCGTGCAGCCCCTGGCCCTGCTGCACTGGCAACCGTTGCCCAACCTGGGCGGCAGCTCCTGGGCCAGTGTCCTGGCCCTGCCCTGGCCCCAGCTCGTGGGCAGCACCCTGCTGCTGACGCTGGTGGCTGCGGGCTTGGCGGTGGGGCTTGCGCCCCTGCTGCTGCTGGTGATTGCCCCTTGGCCCTGGGCGAGGCCCCTGCTGCAACTGACCTGGGCCCTGGCCCGCCTCTGGCCGCCGCCCCTCAGCGCCCTACTGCTGCTGTTGCTCCTCAAACCGGGCCTGGTCACGGCCGCCCTGGCCCTGGGCTTCCACAACCTGGGCATCCTCGGCCGCCTACTGCTGGAAGCCAGCGACGATTACCAGGCCCCGGCCGAGATTGCCCTGCAGGGAGCGGGTGTCGGCCCACGGCTGGCCCTGTTCTATGGCCGTTTCAGCGGCCTGGCCCGCAGTTACCTGGCCTATGGGGCCTACCGGAGCGATGTGATGCTGCGCGAGAGCGTGGTGGTTGGTCTCGTGGGGGCGGCGGGGCTGGGCACCCAGCTCCTGGAGAGTCTCAGCAGTTTTGCCTGGGACCAACTCCTAGGCCTACTGGTGGTTTACGCCCTCCTCACCCTGGTGGGGGAAGATCTCAGCGACCGGGCCCGGCTCCAGCTTCTGGCCCCCGCCTAACCAGCCTGCACCGCCTTGCCCCATGGCCCAACCCGTCCCCCGCAAATTGATCGTGCTAGGGGATAGCGGCGTCCTGGGTTGGGGTGATCCCGAGGAGGGCGGCTGGTGTGAACGCCTGCGCCGCCATTGGATGGGGCTTCCGGGCGGTCCCGTGGTCTATCCGCTCGGGGTCCGCGGCGATGGTCTGGAGCGGGTCGCTGCCCGGTTGGAACGGGAGGTGGCCTGCCGCGGTGAGCTGCGGCGCCAGTTGCCCCACGGCATCCTGCTGGCGGTGGGCCTCAACGACAGCGCCAGGGTCGGCCGGCCCGATGGCCGGGCCCAGCTCGATGGCGATGGCTTCCTGTTTGGACTCCAGCAGCTGATTCGCCAGGCCCAGGCCCTGGCGCCGGTGTTCGTGCTGGGCCTGACCCCGGTCGATGAAGCGGTGATGCCCTACGCCGGGGTGCTCTGGTATTCCCTAGCGGCCNTTCAGCACTACGAAAGCCTGCTGGAGGAGGCCTGCCTGGAGGCCAATGTGCCCTTCTTGTCNCTNCTGCCCTCCCTACGGGCAGACCCCCATTGGCTGCATTGGCTCGATGGCGATGGCCTCCATCTCAACAGCGAAGGCCATCGCCAGGTTTACGGGCGAGTGCGCCAGTGGCCGGCCCTCCTGCAATGGGCTGGCCTGGAGCCGGTGTCGCTGGCCACACCCCTGGCCTGAGTTGCGGGCTGGGGGCACCGGGCAGCGATCGGGCCTAGGCCGCTGGGGGCTTGGGGTGCCTGGCCCGCATCCCCCAGGGGGGTGAAGGGCATCCCCCCAGGGGGAGGACGCGGATTGGGGGAGGGGCGGCAGATCCTGTGGAGCCCGATCCNAGGTCCCCATGGCCATCCCCCGGCAGGTTTCAGGCCCGATTAGCCCCATCGGCAGCCAGAACCTGGCTCCCCTGGTGGCCTACGCCCTCAACCGCAGCCTCAAGCAACGCAACCAGCTCGCCTTGAGCAACCTGCCGTTGGTGAAGAAACTGGCCCGGCGCGAAAGCCAGCTCAGCCCCGTGCCCATGGAGGACCTGGAGCAATCGGGCTGCATTGGCCTGATCAAGGCCCTGGAGGCCTTTGATCCAGCCCGCAGTACGGCCCTGAGCAGCTTTGCGGTTCCCTACATCCGCGGCGCCATCCGCCAACACCTGCGCGACCGCTGCCAGCCCCTGCGCACCAGCCGCGGCCTACGGGAGCTCCATGGCCGGGGCCAGCGGCTCCAGTTTGAACGGCAGCACCGGGGTCAGCCGGTTCTGGCCGAGGACGACCTGGCCGGGAGTTTGGGCGTGACGCTGGCGCGCTGGCGGGAGGCCTGCGGCGCAGCCCGGGCCCTGAAGGTCGCCAGCCTGGACCAACCCAGGCCGGGAATCGATGGGGAGGGCGATGGCCCCGCTCAGGCCCGCAACCAGGGTTTGGTCGAGCTGCTGGCCGATCCAGGCGGCCTCGATCCGCTCGAATGGGCCTGCGGCCTGGAACGGCGGCAACGGCTCGAGCAGCTTCTTGGCCTGCTCAAGCCCCAGGAGCGGACCCTGCTCCTGGGGCGGGTACTTGGCAACCGATCGTTTAACGACCTGGGACTTGCGATCGGGATGAGCGGCAAGGTGGCGCGAAAGCGCTATGGGGCCTTGCTCAGTTGGCTCCGGCCCCAGCTTGATCCGGCCTTGCTGCCGTGACCGCCAGGCCATGGCCAACCGCCTAGGCGAGTTGCAGTTGAACAGCCAGGCCGATGGCCAGGAGGGCTGCAATCAGGGTCTGGACGCCATTGACCAGCTCATTGCTGAGCCAGCCGATGCGGCCCTGGAGGGTGGCACCAATCAGGCTTTCGATCAGGGTCGCCACCAGGCCCACCAGGGTCACCAGCACCCAGGGGCCAGCGCCCTGCAACACGCCCAGTTGCAGGCACACCAGGGCCATCAGGGCACTGCCGACCAAACTGGCGAGGCTGCCCTCCAAGCTGATCGCCCCCTCCGTACCGGGGGGCACGGGCCGCAGGCTGGTAACCAGCACCGTGTGGCGCCCCCAGCGCTTGCCGATCTCACTGCCGCAGGTATCGGCGAGCTTGGCGCTGAAACTGGCCGCGAATCCGATCAACAGCAGGGGCACGGGCGCCCAGGGCAAGGTGCACAGCAGGGCCAGGCCAGCGCCTGTGGCGGCTGACCCCCAAACATTCTCAGGACCGCGCCGGCCGCCGCGGGCCTCGGCCAGGCCCAGCTCCTGCTTACGACGCAGGCCCAGGCGGGTGACAAGCGAGCCAAGCAGCAAATAGAGAACCACCGCCAGCCAGCCGGCCCAACCGAGGCTGCCCCAAAGNANNGTGCCAAGGATGCCGGCATGGACCCAGCCGGCCCGGGTCAGCAAAGGTGCCCGCTGGGCCAGGGCAATCAACAGGCCATTGAGCANCAGGGCATCGCGCCACTGCAGCAGCCGCTCCGGCGACTCCAAAAGCAAATACGCCAGCACGACCGCGCCCCGACTGCTCCCCTAGCTGAACACAGGCAACGCCGGGGGGCGAGTCAAGCCCAAGGCCGGCGTCGGGCTCCAGGCAAGCTTCTGTTGCACTGCCCTAAGCCGGAGCCAGCCAGGGCCGCCGCCAACGGATAATCGAAGGCATTGCCTGGTCTGCCGCCGTCATGGTTTTTAACCGCAAGGGGTCGTTCTTCCTGAACCTCGACGACCAGGCCCCCGCCGAGGCCGCCCAGGTGGCGCCGGTGCGGGCCCCTGAGAGCAAAGCCAAGGCCGACAAGACGTCAACCCCCGTGGCTATTGCCGCAGCAGCAGCTCCAGCCGCCGCAGCCGACCCCAGCCCCACAACCAATACACCGGCCCCCACCACCGGCGTGACCACGGCCGAAGCGATTGCCGCCGAGCTGCGCGCCGCCCAGGAGGCCCGTCCGGCCCAAACCTTCATCACCTTTGCCCCCGAAAGGGTTAGCGCCGGGGGCGCCCTGCCGATGGCCCGGCGTAAGGGCGGCGCCAACCTGGCGGGCTTCAAGGCCATGGCTGGCAGCCTGTTCGGCAAGTAAGCCTTTCCCGTAACCCC
>JGI25920J50251_10000595_pt1 | contig 12572 bp, 9 predicted proteins | sample LauGreBMM110DCMD_2_FD_50251 | JGI IMG/M metagenome (IMG submission 50251) | reverse complement strand
ACTGACCTTCGAGACAACTCCGTATTGACCCGAAAGCGGGAGCCTTCAGATTCCACTTCTACATTGACGGAGCCAGTAGCTTCTGCTGTGGGTTCCTTGGTCAGAAAATCATANCCCACTTTGACTCCAGCATTTGCTTTTGCCTTTCCTGTCAAGTTGTGCTCCGTAAAAAGGAAAAATTGCTGGCTGTTTTCGGTCATGTCCCAGTCTGGGTCAAATTGAATATTGACTGTCTTCCACCTTTCTAATTTGATATCATCTTTAGAGAACTTGATTAAATCGTAACGATAAGTATCTCCATGAGCAGAACCATCTACTGTACCATCAAAATTGATATTAACTTTGCTAGATCCTCGGTAGAGACGCACCTTGATGGTCCGCCCAAATAGGCCTATGTAATCTTTTCCCATGAGTTTCACCTCCGGAATGGTCGAGAACAAAATATCTGCTTGCGAGATGGAGGTATGGTTGACATTGTAATTCAAGATCACCGCATTGGCAGCGGGGGTGGGGAGCTCGGGAACCGGAGGCGNATTCTGGAGTTCGTAAAAATCTTCATCGAGATACGTCACCACTAGCGTGGCATGATCCACCGAATAGGCATCATCCACAAAGGGGACCAACTTGCCTTGAGGACCGTAGCCTGTGAGCGTAAATAAAAATCCTTCGTTCCAGTCCTCCCGAATAAGGGGATCATAGGTAGTCGTGATGGATCCTTGGTAGGTCTCCCAATCAAACCGTTCCTCGTATGGGAAGTGGATTACCAGGCCTTGGCTTGCATAAAATTCAACCAATTCCTCCCTGAATGAAACCCGGTACTTGGAATCTCCCTTTTTGGATTGGAAGGTTTCGAAAGACCTTTTGAGGAAGGGATATTGGGATAGATCTGCGAGTGAATGGTCAAGAATAGCCTCCCGCAGCTGACTCGATTCATTCTTTGAAACTAGGCCATTTTTTTTAGTAGTCAAACGAGCCAGTTCAGACGGTGGCATCGAGGTCTGATCTCCAAGGAGTGCCGAGAGAGATACTGCGTCCCCGAAATCATCGTACTGCTGTATGAGTTGGCTTAGAGCTATCCTGGCCTCCTTCTCTTGCATCACTTCTCCCAGTAATTGGGAGAATTCTTTGGCTGTTTCTACCTGCTGCCATTCTTCGAGTTGAAGGTTCTGGGTCCACAGGGGATTTACGGATTGGATTGAAATTTCCTCTTTGGGGAGACAGGAGCTGAAAAGTAAAGTGCTCGATAAGAGGTACGTTGAAAAGTGAATTGAGATTCGTTTCATAAAATTTTTGTTAAAAAGTGGATAATAGATTAAAAAAAAATTGGAGGAGGCCAACCTCACAACATGGCCTGAATTAACTTGTGGTGGAACGGCAACCTAACTATTTTATTTAAATAAAAAATGATTTTTTATAATTATTTTTTTTATTATCAAATTTTATAGCTTCATAGGATTACTTGATTGACTTTTATTCCCCCTATACTTCCTTTTATAAGGCTATTCTTTAAATAATGAGTATTCATGTAAAAAATAATGCCTTGCTATCTCAACCTAAGAAATAACTAATCCGCTTTTAAGGGGCTAGCTTTTTTACACCCATCTGTTGGCATGGTAGACTTTTACATTGCAAAAAAGGAGTTGCCCTCCACTTAATTTGAATGTCTGGTTGATTAGAGTCGAAAGCCTTCACGAAATTTTTGTGGAGGTTTTTTAATTTTTTTGTCTAAAATCAGAATCTTTCGTTTACTAAAAGCTGAAAGTTAATTTAACCGAAAATCTATGTTTTTACATAAAAAATTTAAATATCTCCTTGTTTTTAAACCCATTTTTAAATAAAAAAATATAAAATCAAAATTTATAATAAAAAAAGGGAGCCTATTTTTAAAAATAGACTCCCAATCTGGGCTTATTGTTAATGGATTAAAACCATATAAACTTCTGCACAATGCTGGGCTGAGCATCTATTCTTTATGCTTAAGTTTTTTAAACCTATGCAATCGATTGAAATAATCAAAATTTGATTTCATTTTTTTTTCAGGCCGCACCTCTTTAGCAAGATTACTGCTCGTTGTCTGCTAGTACCAAGGCAAACAACTAGTACCTATTCATCTAAAAAAATCAACTGTAATTTCGTAGTATAGTACAACTAATCACGCGTAAGAAATGGAATCAGAAATCCACCTTGAAAATGCCCGATTTGGCAAAATCCAACAGTACCTGAAGGAATTCGTTTATGGAGGAATTGATGGCGCAGTGACCACCTTCGCTGTGGTGGCTGGAGGATTTGGGGCCAATTTAGACACGGGCATTCTCCTTATTCTAGGCTTCGCCAATCTGCTCGCAGATGGATTTTCCATGTCAGTAGGCGCGTATTTAGCTGCCAAAAGTGAGCGCGACACTTATGACAAACACGAGAAGATTGAATACTGGGAAATTGAAAATCTTCCTGAGATCGAGCGGGCTGAAATTGAAGAGATCTATGCAGGTAAGGGATTTAAAGGAGAATTGTTGCAACAAGTGGTGGATCACATCTGCGCTAACAAGAAGCTTTGGGTAGACGAAATGATGAAAGATGAATTGGGCATGATACGCGACACAAAAAGCCCCTTAAAGATTGGAGCAGCCACCTTTGCTTCCTTTATTATCGTAGGACTGATTCCGCTCACGGTATACCTCTGGAATTTTTTCTTCCCTTCACCAATTAACCTCTTTTTGTGGACTAGCCTACTCACAGGCTTAGCCTTCTTTTTGGTGGGCTGGCTGAAAAGCTCCGTCAATCAAACCTCCGCGCTACGGGGGATTTCGGAAACTGTCCTTTTGGGCCTTTTAGCAGCTGTGGTCGCGTACTTTGTGGGAGATGTATTGGAACAGTTTTTCAGGTAATCCTTAAAGAGGAATGTCTAAGCAGCCAGTCCTTTTGAGTAAAAAGTAAAAAAAATCAAGCTTAAAGGGAACCCCTATTTAACAAACAAAAAGGCTCCCTTTCCTGAAATGGTCGACACTACAAATGAACGATTTTGGTTCAGCCTATATTTTTAGTAGGTTTAATAGAATGAAAAAAATCCTTCTTTTCCTTTTTATATATAGCGCAATCCATCCAAGTTTTGCCCAGCAGCAATCCTTTGAGGCGGAAGTAAGATGGCTGAGTAGCCGATTGGATAGCGTGGGTTGGAACCCAGGTGGCACGGTAGTTACCGGTAGCTCTACCATCAAAATGTGGAGCACTCTCAAAAAAATCGACACAAAAGAGGAGCTAATCAATACCGGTTTTGGAGGCTCAAAAGCATCCGACTTGGATCGCTACCTCTTTCCATTGATTTTAAAATATGAGCCTAAACGCGTGTTTATCTACGAAGGCGACAACGACCTATGGGAAGGGGTCGAAATCGAAGAAATCCTAAAAAATCTGAAGCAAATCGTGTTGCGAATCCACCTCGCCGATCCGGAAACAGAGATTTACTTGATTGGTGCAAAGCCCAGCCCTTCTCGATGGGAGAAAAGAAACAACTACCTCCTTTTCAACTCCCAACTACAAGCCTACTGTGCGGAGCAAGAAAAGGTAAGCTATATTGACACTTGGGGCCCATTGACTGATTCAGAAGGAAATGCAAGGCCCGAACTCTTTATCAAAGACCAACTTCATTTAAATGCAGACGGGTATATCCTATGGAATGGAGTTTTTAAATCCTATTTCAACTAGGGTCAGCACCCTTTTTTCTTCTTCCCCAGAAGGCGGCTAATATCGATCCAGTTATGTTTTGCATAGGACCAAACACTGCTGGTGCAAGACCCAGGGTCGTAATTTTTCCCATGATATTGGAAAGTCCTGAAGCCAACCCGGCATTTTGCATTCCAACTTCAATGGAAATAGTTCGGGCATCCTGTTCACTGAGACCAATTAATCGGGCTAATACATAGCCTAAACTATAACCCATCACATTATGTAAGAATACTATCAAAATTAAAATTGGACCCATCGCCAAAAGGCTATCTCTTCCAGCAGCAGTAATCACCAAAATAATTAAAGCAATACCGAGCATGGAAACTAGTGGAAGGAGTTTTTCAATCCATCCAGAATTTTTACCTAGCAGTTGATGTACGAGTAAACCAGCACCTACTGGAAACAAGATGATTTTAAAAATATCCCACATCATTTTGAGAAGGTCAATCTCAATGAATTGTCCTGCTAGAAATTTCATCAATACAGGCATCATAAAGGGGGCAATAAGCGTTGAAATGGTGGTGAGTGTCACAGAAAGAGCCACATTGGCACGGGCTAGAAAAGTGATCACATTAGAGGCAGTTCCTCCAGGAGCACAACCAACCAATATAATTCCAGCAGCAACTTCAGGCTGAAGTCCACTTAGATTAGCCAATCCAAATCCCAACAAGGGCATGATGGCAAATTGTGCAAAAATGCCAATAGCAACTGATTTGGGACTTTGGGCAACTGCTGCAAAATCCTTCCAACTTAGCGTTGCTCCCATCCCAAACATGATCATTTGAATCAGCGGATTAATCAATTGAGTAAGCTTAAACCCATTAATTTCTTGGAAATACCGAGGGAAAAACATCGCCAAGGCTACTACGGCAAAGATGACAATCGAAAAAGAAAAGCCTTTAAGTTGCTCATTCCCACGAAAAAAAAGGCCGAGAAAAAGAAAAAACCCGACAGCAATTAAGCCCGTTCCTACCTGAAGTCCAGCTGGAATAGTGTAAAGCAAGCCAAATAGAAGTACAGTGGCCAAATAGAGAAAGATGCGTGAGTTGGATTTCAAGACGGTAAGGGATGATAAGTGAAATGAAACTAAAAAAAAGAAATCTCCCCACCTAAAAATCGGCAGGGAGATGAATAGCCTAAATTAACTGTAGGTTCGATCATGGGATCGCTTTTCGTTCCACTGGTCGGTTGGAGCAAAATAGCTGGAATCTGACTTGTGTAAATGGGCTTTCACCACTTCCTCATTGATTTCGATTCCTAATCCCGGGGCTGTCAAAGGTACCGGCGCGTAACCTTTATCAATCATTTTCACCCCATCCACTTTGGTAAACATAGATTCCCACCAAGGAACGTCCACAGAATGGTGCTCAAGGGAAAGAAAATTTTGAGTAGCTGCCGCGCAATGAACACTTGCCATAAATGATACCGGCGTGCCAGCCTGGTGCATGGCCATGGATATCCCTTTTTCCTCTGCATAATCGCCGATTCTTTTGGTTTCCAAAAGACCTCCCGACGAGGCCAGGTCAGGATGGATGATATCCACAGCATGCTCATCAATTAAAGGCTTGAAATAATTAAGTAGGTAAATATCTTCTCCTGTGGTAGTTGGCGTTTCCAAGGCCTGTGTGATGGTTTTGTGCTGCTCGGTCATTTGCCAAGGCACCATATCCTCTAGCCATGCCAATCGATAGGGATCCAATGCTTTACCCAACCGAATACAGTTATTTAAATCAAAATGTCCATAGTGATCAGTAGACATCGGAACATCATAGCCCACCATTTCTCGGATATTATGGACAATTTTGGCTAGTTCATCAAGTCCTTTTTCGGTGATTTGAATCCCAGTAAATGGATGTGCAGTATTGGCATAGGACATGTACCCACCTGACCACTGTGAACGATTCTCCTTCAAAATTTCGGGATTTACAATACAGCCGGGAATATCCATGATTTCACCGATAGAAACATCCATTTTCAGCCAGGTATATCCTTGATCTTGAATACGGTAACGGATTCTTTCTTTTTGCTCCTCAGGATCATTTCCTTCCGGCGTATCTGCATAGAGACGAACGGAATCTCGGTAACGACCACCGAGGAGCTGCCAAGCAGGGACATTGTAAGCTTTTCCACAAAGATCCCAAAGCGCCATTTCTACGCCACAAACTCCACCGGCTTGTCTGGATTGCCCGCCAAACTGACGGATAATTTTAAAAATTTTCTCGACGTTGCATGGATTTTCACCAAGAATTCTACTTTTCAGCATCAAGGCATACCGAGGATCAGCACCATCTCTTACTTCTCCCCAACCCACAATTCCCTGGTTTGTGTCAATGCGCAAAATTGCAGTACCACCCATTACGGCTGTATGGGCATATCTTAGATCAGTTATTTTGAGATCCGATGGGGCAGAGGCTCTTTTTACAGATCGAGTAGTTTCAGCAAGCGTGTCTTCAATACCTAGTCCAGTCAAAGCGGCAAGGCTAAAACCTCCAAGTGCTGTTTTTTTCAAAAAATCTCTTCTATTTGATCCTGTTAAAGGATTATCTATTTCTGCCTGCCGCTGCTGGGCATACCCTCTCTCTGCTCCTTTATGCTCAGAGATTAGTTTTTGTAAGGTGCTTTTCATGGGTTTTGTTAGTTGAATAAATATGCTTTACCAATTTCTTTCTTTAAAGTAATTATCAAGTTCTGCCTTAGTCATCGGAAGTTTGCCCGGATAGTTTTCTAACCAGTTAAGAAAATCTTTCTTGATTTCCTCTGTCCATTCCGAATCAATCTGTCCCGCAAGGTATTTTTTTTCTCTAAGTCTCTGATGACCAAATTGATCACGAAAACCGGTAACCTCTGAAGTAATGACCAAATCCTCCACGAGGTGAGCTGGAATAAAAATGATACCATACTTTTTTGCCAATACTACATCTCCCGGAAGAACCGTAGCACGACCAATTCGGATGGGTGCATTGATGGAGGTGAGCATCATTTCTCGGATATAGGATGGGTCTTGCCCTTTAATCCAGGCATTAAAGCCTTGGATTTCAGAAAGGCCTTCTTGGTCCCTTACCGATCCATAAAAAATAACTCCTCGCTTTGACCTCGTGTAGATTGAATTACCTAAGTTATCTCCAATCAACGTTCCATCAGCCATTTTACCATAGCTATCTGCCACATAAACATCTCCATTCATCAGCACATCAATAGGCCAAGAATTGGTGCCTCCTTTGGGGGATCTACCTTCTTTTTCCACTCCGGTAGTTTTGATTAATTTATCAAAATCAGGTCTCAGGGGCATATATTGAGCAGTCACCACCCTTCCAGTCATCACCGAATCAGGCCAGATAATTTGCCAATCCCCCTCGTATTGATTGTTGTAGCCCTTATTTCGAAGCACTCCCCAAGCTTCTTCAATCGAAATATTCTTGAGGCGCTCTAAAATTTGATCAGAAACTTTAGGCCTTCCGTCTGGGAATCGTTCACCGCTCCATTCCGAGGTTAGTGAGCGGATTTGGTCAGGTGTATAGCCTACTTGCTGTGCAATTCCCACAGTAGAAATAATCCCAAAACCGAAGATCAGGAGACAAATCCGTTTTAAATTGATTTTTAAATAATTAGACATTTTAGATTGGGTTTTGATTATTCAAAAAAAGGAATCCCTTTTACGGCATGTTTTTTCATTCCTTCCTCATTGATTTCCACACCGATTCCTGGCTTTTCAGATAGGGTGATAAAACTATTTTGAGTTCGTGGGCCATCATAGGTCACAATATCCTGCCAAAGTTGATCTGTGTCCATGTAGATTTGCCATTCCATAATTTGGAAATTAGGCACTGAAGCACAGACATGACAGGCTGCCATGGCTCCAAGAAACGATGCAACCATGTGTGGAGAAAAAGGCACATAATACAAGTTGGCAAGATTGGCTATTCGTTGAGCTTCTCCCAATCCACCAGCTTTTTGAATGTCTGGCATGATGATGTCGACTGCATTTTCAGAAAGTAGCCTTGTAAAGCCATAAGCGAGGTATATATTCTCACCTGTACAAATGGGAGTTGAAGTCTCCTGGGATATTTTCTTATACACTTCGATATTGTCTGCAGGAACAGGCTCCTCCAGCCACATCAGGTTCAAATCTTCATACATTTTGGCCATCTTCAAACCTGTGACCGCATCGTATCGTCCATGCATATCGACACAGATATCTATATTTGGCCCTACTTCCTGACGTACTGCCGCAATGGCATTGTACATTCGATCAATTTCCATTGGGTTGGCAGTCCAATTGAAACGATCGTATTTGTTTGGATCGCGAGCATCATCTACATCAAATTTGACTGCATTATAGCCTCGATTAACAGCATTTCGAGCAGCCATCGCATAATCTGCTGGTGTGGGATTAGTTGAGGTATATAAGGCAGTATCGCAATAGACCCTAATTTTATCTCTGAATTTACCTCCTAATAATTGGTAAACTGGTACTCCAAAAACTTTTCCTGTTAAATCCCAAAGTGCTGCTTCTATAGCTGTAAGCACGGCAATAAACATCCCACTTTGTGCTCCCCCAAAAAAAGCTGCTTTTCTAAGTTGCTCCGCTATTCTATTTGGGTTTAGAGGGCTTTGCCCTTTAATCTGGTCTCCAAGCCTTTTTACTAGGTAATAGGTGCCCTGAATCGCGTCTACGGCTTCTCCACAACCCCAAACATCCTGGTTAGTATAAACTTTAACGTATAAAGCCCCTCGGACATACCCACATTTTACATCCGTGATTTTCAAATCGGAGGGATTTGAAGCTGAGGGGGTTCTTTCTACGGCAGCCTCAAGGCCTTGACCGAAGGTGCTTAAAAAACCAGCTCCAGCTAACCCAAGTCCTTTCGTAAAAAAGGATCTTCTACTTTCTTTTAATTTATTCATNTCTTTNTTAGGTTGAATTTACCAAGTACGATTTTTAAGAAGTTCCTGAATTTGTGATTTTGGAACTGGAAGTTCATCAATATGTGCATTTAGCCATTGAGAAAAATCGCGTTCGATATCATCCGACCATCTTGTATCAATTTGACCTGCTGTATATTTACCTTCTCTCAATCGCTCATGACCAAACATGTCTCGAAGTCTGACGATTTCAGAGGTTACAACTACCTTTTCTGCTAAATGNGCGGGGATGAANGAAACACCCCCATCTCTTCCCAATACCACATCTCCTGCCATCACGGTAGCCTGTTTGATCCGAGTGGGCTGGTTGATTCCAACCAGCATGGTGTTCAGGTTTCCTTGTTGGTTGTGATGTGAAGGGTGATAGGAACTGAAATAAGAAGTGAATCCTCCNATTTCCTTTAAGCCGGCGATGTCCCGAATTGCACCATGATAGACAATGCCGTTACCTGTTTTGGCAAAAATGGCATTTCCAACATTGTCTCCGATAGTAGGGCCATCGATTTGGATCCCAAACTGATCAGCCACATACACGTCCCTAGGCACGAGTAAATCCACCGGCCAGGAGTTCTGGCCTCTTTTTCCTGCCTTTTTTCCCCGCTCATCAATGGCGTCGTGGATATCAGGCCGACCGGGAATAAACGTAGCAGTAACTGCCCTTCCAATCAAAATACTATCCGGATTGATGACTTCCCAACCGTCGGTGTATTGATAAAGGTAACCCGCATTTTTCATGACGGCCCAAGCTTCGTCATGGGTTACAAGACGCATCCTGGTAAGGAGGTCATCAGAAACTTTGGGCCTACCGTCTTCAAATCTTTCCCCTTTCCACTGCTGGGTTAGAAATATCATCTCCTCCTTGGAAATCTGTTGCGCAAAAAGCGTAGCGCAACCTAAGAACATACTCAGAGAGAATGCCAACAGACGGATTTTTAAATTATGGGATACCATGGTTTATTGATTTTATGTTTGAATTGTTGAATAATGCAGGTTTAAAGCTTCTTAAGCCTGCATTTTTTAATGTATTGGTTTATTTATTATTTCTATTTTTTTGAATTTGAATTGTATTTGTTTTTTATATAGAAGGAAAAGCAAGATCATTTGCCTTAAGTAAACTTTCCCAAAACAGACCTCAATACCCGTGTTGGGAAGAAGTAGTTNCCCCTTAATTGAGGAAACGCTTTACCAAGAGATATTAAAATAAAGTGATTTGATATTTTTAAAATATAATTTACATTTCTTTAATAATCAAATAATTATACACTTTCGCGTTTTTTAAGTGATAAGAGAGCAAAAGTTTAACTGCATGATGAATCTCCTTTAAACTTCACATATCAGTAACCTTATTCCCAAATATTATTCGTAATTTTGCGCCTTCAATTAGGCAANTCATGCAGAAAATTCGGAATATCGCGATCATCGCACACGTTGACCACGGTAAAACTACCCTCGTGGATAAGATCATCCACCTTTCAAAAATCTTCAGAGAAAACCAACAGTTTGAAGACCTTATCCTCGACAACAACGATCTAGAGCGAGAGCGCGGCATCACCATTCTTTCAAAGAACGTATCGGTACGCTATAAAGAACATAAAATCAANATCATTGACACGCCTGGTCACGCCGATTTTGGTGGTGAAGTAGAGCGCGTACTTAAAATGGCCGACGGAGTAATCCTTCTAGTGGATGCCTTTGAAGGTCCTATGCCACAAACACGCTTTGTCTTGGGCAAAGCTTTGGCCCTTGGCCTTACTCCTATTGTAGTCGTCAACAAGGTGGACAAAGAAAACTGTCGACCAGATGAGGTGTACGAAGCTGTATTTGAATTGATGTTCAACTTAGATGCGACCGAAGAGCAGTTGGAATTCCAAACACTCTACGGATCAGCGAAGCAAAACTGGATGGGTCCAGATTGGAAAAATCCTACCGACTCCATCGTACCACTTTTAGATGCAATTTTGGACCATATTCCGGCTCCAAAAATTGAAGAAGGTACCCTTCAAATGCAAATCACTTCCTTAGACTATTCCAGCTTTGTTGGACGTATCGCTATCGGCCGTATTGCTAGAGGAAGCATATCAGAAAACCAACAAATTGCCCTTTGCAAAGCAGATGGTTCTATCAAAAAGATGCGCGTCAAAGAACTTCAGACCTTTGAGGGCCTTGGTAAATTCAAAGTTCAGACCGTCACCGCGGGTGATATCTGCGCAGTAACCGGTATCGAGGATTTCGAAATCGGAGATACCATTACAGACGTAGAAAACCCAGAGGCTTTGGCACGTATTTCTATCGACGAGCCGACGATGAACATGCTATTTACAATNAACAACTCTCCATTTTTTGGTAAGGAAGGTAAATTCGTTACCTCGCGCCANTTGAGAGATCGTTTGATGAAGGAAATTGAGAAAAACTTGGCCCTTCGTGTGGAGCCCACCGACTCTGAAGACCGTTTCTTGGTTTATGGAAGAGGCATCCTTCACTTGTCTATTTTGATCGAAACCATGAGAAGAGAAGGTTACGAACTTCAAGTAGGTCAGCCTCAAGTTATCTTCAAGGAAATTGACGGTGTCAAGTGCGAACCTATCGAAACCCTCGTGGTAGATGTGCCTCAAGAAACTGCAGGGAAAGTCATTGAATTGGCCACCCAGCGAAAAGGAGAATTATTGATCATGGAACCTAAGGGAGATCTGCAACACCTGGAGTTTAAAATTCCTTCAAGAGGTCTAATTGGCCTTAGAAACAACATGCTTACCGCTACCCAGGGTGAGGCCATCATGAACCATAGATTTACAGCCTACGAACCATTCAAAGGCCCGATCCCAGGTAGAATTAATGGTTCCCTTATCTCCATGGAGGGTGGTCCATGTACTGCTTATGCCATTGACAAACTTCAGGATCGCGGAGTGTTTTTCGTTGAGCCAGGTGATGAATTGTATACTGGCCAAGTAATCGGCGAACACTCCCGAGACAACGACATCGTAGTCAACATACAGAAAGGTAAGAAACTCACCAACATGCGTGCTTCTGGCTCGGATGACAACGTGAGAATTACTCCAGCAAAGCGCTTCTCCTTGGAAGAATCCATGGAATACATCCAAAAAGACGAGTACTTGGAGATCACCCCCAAGTCCATCCGTATGCGAAAAATCTACCTGGACGAAAACGAAAGAACCAGGATGGCAAAAAAGGAGGATTAATTCTACCTTTTGCAAGGATAGTAAAGCCCTTCTCCAAAAAGAGAGGGGCTTTTTTGATCTAGTCAAAAAAGCAACACCAGCTTACCCACTGCTACTGTTACCAGTACTTGATAAAATTACGAGGTGAAAAACCAGTGGCAGAATAGATTTTTTTAACGATGCGTGAAGAAGCATCCCTCTCTAGGTAAAAAATAATTAAAAAAGCTTATATAAAGCTACCTAGCTCAACAAAGCAGTTTTTATTTTTATATTTATCCCAATTCAGGTTAAAAAACCAAAGGAAGAATCCAAAGTACCTGTACCAAATCCCATGAAATCTAGACGAAAATTTATTCAAACCCTCACACTTGCAAGCGCTGCAAGTCTAGTACCTATTCACCTGACCCATTCCAAACCCATGGCAACTCAAAAAATGATTCATCAAGTATATTTTTGGTTACACAAGGAATCTGATGTAGAAGAATTTCTAAAAGACGCAGTTCCCATGCTTGGCCGCTGCAAAGATGTGATTCAATTTTACAAGGGAGTTCCTGCTCCTACAGAGAAAAGAGACAAGGTAGACCATAGTTTTCATGTGTCCTGCAGCCTCTTTTTTGATTCATTAGAAGGCGAAGCAGCATACCAAAAAGATCCACTTCATTTGGAATTTATAGCCAAGTATTCCTCTTTTTGGAAAAGTGTGAAGGTGTACGACATCTTGCTATAAAACAAGAATTGAAATTTTACGTT
>JGI25920J50251_10000590_pt1 | contig 12600 bp, 12 predicted proteins | sample LauGreBMM110DCMD_2_FD_50251 | JGI IMG/M metagenome (IMG submission 50251) | reverse complement strand
AGCAGCCTTTACAGTTGGCAAATTAATTGGTTTACCAATTTCATCTGCAAGCATTGAAAGAATTCGCACATCACTTCGATTTAATGACTGCTCTACCGCGGTTTCAAACTTGCGGACTTTTCCTTGCCAATCCATAAATGAGCCACTTTTTTCAACAACTGTGGCAACTGGAAATACAACCTGCGCAATTTCAGTNATATCACTCTGGCGAATTTCAAAAGAGACAATAAATTTCTTGGCTAGCTTCACCTTTGCATCAGGTGAGATATCCATTGGATCAACACCACCAACAACTACTGCTTCTAGATCTGAATTAATAATTTCAAGTGTGCTCATTCCAGTTGTAGTAGGTAAGGAATCACTACCCCAAACTGTTGCAATATCCACTCTTGCAGATGCGTTATCTATAGGTCTATTGCCTGGCAATAAATCTGGCACAGCGCCAGCAGCTAATGCGCCTACCTCACCTGCTCTGCGTGGTATCCATCCTAATTTTGCTCCACTGTTATTAATTAATTTTGCAACTGCCGATAAAGCACCTGGGGTTTCAGCAGCTCGCTCACCCACTAAAACCACTGATTTCTCACTTAGGCCTGTAATTGAGTTGATTGCTGAAACCTCAGCACCTGCTGCAGTTTTAATCAACTTTGCCTTTAACTTTTGAGTGCCCCTACTGGTAAATGATGCGATGCTCGTTACTTTTATTGCTCGCTTCTTAAACTGCTTATAAATTCTTAAGAAGACGATTGGTGATTCATCCTCTGGTTCAAAGTTAATTAAAACTACATGATCTGCTTTATCTATATCTTTATAGGTTGCAGTAGTCGGAGTAGATGAAAGGAAATCTAACTCTTCTCTGCTGTGAGTGCGAGCACGAAAATCAATGTTGTTAGTACTAAGTGCAACCCGAGCAAATTTACTGTAACCGTAGGCATCTTCAACTGTTGCTCGGCCACCAACTAATACTCCAACTTTTGCATCTTTTAATCCTGCAGCTGCCGCTGCCAATGCCTCTGGCCATGAAGCCTCTTGCAATTGACCATTTTCATCTCTTATTAATGGTTTGGTAATTCTATTTTTTGCTACCTCATACTTAAATGCCCAGCGGCCTTTATCGCAATTCCACTCTTCGTTAACCTCTGAATCCTCACCAGCTAATCGACGCAGCGTTTTTCCTCGTCTTACATCAGTACGCATGGCGCATCCAGATGCACAGTGTTCACAAGCAGAGTTAGTTGAGATTAAGTCAAATGGCCTAGCACGGAATCGATATGAAGTTCCAGTTAATGCTCCAACCGGACATATTTGCACAGTGTTACCGGAGTAATAGGAATCAAAAGGTTCATCTTCATAGATTCCAACTTGTTGCAGAGCGCCTCGCTCGTTTAAGGTAATAAAAGGATCACCAGCAATTTGTTCAGAAAATCTAGTGCAGCGAGCGCAAAGTACACACCGCTCCCTATCTAANAAAACCTGTGATGAAATCGCTATCGGTTTTTCNAANANTCGCTTTTCACCTTCGAANCTAGATTCTGATNGACCATTAGACATCGCTTGATTTTGTAATGGGCACTCACCNCCCTTATCGCAAACTGCGCAATCAAGTGGGTGATTNATAAGCAATAACTCCATGATTCCCTTTTGAGCTTTGTCGGCAACTGGTGATGTAAGTTGAGTCTTAACCACCATTCCTTTTTCAACTGGGATTGTGCAAGAAGCTTGTGGTTTTGGAAACGCTCTACCATTTATTTCAATATCAACTAAACATTGCCGACAAGCACCAGCTGGTTCAAGTAGTGGGTGATCACAAAATCTTGGAATTTGAATCCCAAGTTTTTCTGCAGCCCTTATAACTAAAGTTCCCTTTGGAACTGTTACTTCAAAGCCATCGATCACGCAAGTGATCATCTCTACTTCTTGCTCAGTGCTTAACTCTTGAATACTCATTTAACACCTGTGGTTTCAAACAATGTGGCAGCCATTGGATCAAATGGACACTCACCAGCTGATAAGTGGTCTAGATACTCTTGGCGGAAATATTTAAGTGAGGAAATGATTGGGCTTGCTGCACCATCTGCCAATGCGCAAAATGATCTGCCCATGATGTTGTCGCATAGATCTAACAACTTATCTAAATCTGCTTCACTTCCCTTACCCGCATCTAAATCTCTTAATACCTGCACCATCCACCAAGTTCCCTCTCGGCATGGTGTGCACTTTCCACATGATTCATGTTTATAAAACTCAGTCCAGCGCAGCACTGCTCTAACTACACATGTTGTCTCATCAAAGATCTGCAAAGCTTTAGTGCCAAGCATTGAGCCGGCAGCTGCTACACCCTCGTAATCAAGTGGTGTATCTAAATGAGCATCAGTGAATATTGGAGTTGATGATCCACCTGGTGTCCAGAACTTTAATTTATGTCCATCTCTTACACCACCAGCTATCTCAAGTAATTCACGCAAAGTTATTCCAAGGGGTGCTTCGAATTGTCCTGGGTGATTTACATGTCCTGACAAGGAGTAGAGCGTAAAGCCCTTGCTTTTTTCAGTACCTAAACCGGTAAACCAAGCAACGCCATTATTAATAATTGCAGGAACTGAAGCAACTGATTCAACATTATTTACCACCGTTGGCTTTGCATATAAACCTGCAATCGCAGGAAATGGCGGACGTAGTCGAGGTTGACCACGAAATCCTTCTAATGAATCAAGTAGCGCAGTCTCTTCACCACATATATATGCACCGGCACCCACATGTAATACCAACTCTAGATCAAAGCCTTTTCCTAAGATATTTTTGCCCAACAAACCAGCTGCATAAGCATCCTCTATTGCTTGCTGAACCCTGCGCACTACATGAGTGACCTCACCTCTGATGTAAATNAATGCATAGTTTGCTCTGATTGCATATGAACCAATAATTACGCCCTCAATTAATACATGCGGATTTGCCATTAANAATGGCGTATCTTTGCAAGTGCCTGGCTCTGATTCATCTGCGTTAACTACAAAGTAATGTTCTTTATTATCTCCTTGTGGAATAAAACCCCATTTATTACCAGTTGGAAAACCAGCACCACCACGGCCGCGTAATCCTGAATCTTTTACTAACTGAATTATTTCATCAGGTTTCATTTCCAAAGCTTTGGTAACCGCGCCATAACCACCATGACGTTTATATCCGGCGATAGTAAAAGAGTCTGGCTCATCCCAATGTGCNGAAAGAACTGGNGTTAATTTACTCATGCTCCACCCTTTGCTTTCTTTAAACCAAGCAGTGTTGCATCCCCTGCTTGCACTCCCTCGTTNGCNAGTCCATCTGAAATTCCTGCCAAGACGGCGGAGTTTTGTTTCCAAGTTCTTAATGTTTTTGGACCCCTAGTTGGCGCAGGTGGATTGCCAGCTCTGGCGCTATCAACTAAATCTTTAACTGATTGCACAGTTTGATTGTCATAAAACTCCCAATTGACCATTACAACCGGGGCGTAATCACATGCTGCGTTGCACTCAATGTGCTCTACCGAAACTTTGCCATCGCTAGTTACACCATCATTTTCAATTCCAAGATGTTCTTTTACTGAATCAAATATTAAATCCCCACCCATTACCGCGCATAAAGTATTGGTACAGATGCCAACATGGTATTCGCCAACTGGCTTAGTTTTATACTGAGTATAAAATGATGAAACTGCATTTACCTCAGCGGTTGCTAACTCTAGTTTTTCGCCAATTAATTCAATTGCGTCATTGGTTATATATCCATCAATTGATTGTGTGTAATGCAGCAACGGCATAATTGCAGATCGCTTACGTGGATATCTTGCAATTATCGAATCCATAACTGAAATTTGATCTGATGTATACGCCACTATCGATCCACTCCACCCATTACTGGATCAATTGAAGCAACCGCTGCAATTACATCTGAAATTTGTCCGCCCTCACACATCGCTGCAGTGGATTGCAAATTATTAAAGGATGGATCACGGAAGTGAACACGATAAGGACGAGTACCACCATCAGAAACTAAGTGCGCACCAAGCTCACCTCTTGGTGATTCGATTGCGGTATACACCTGACCTGCTGGAACTCTGAATCCTTCAGTTACCAACTTAAAGTGATGAATCAACGCCTCCATTGATTCACCCATTATTTCTCTGATGTGATTAAGTGAATTACCCATTCCATCTGCACCCACTGATAATTGCGAAGGCCAAGCGATCTTCTTATCAGCAACCATGACTGGCTGTCCTTCTAGTTTCTCTAATTTTGAAACACACTGCTCAATAATTCTTAATGACTGCTCTAACTCTTGCATTCTGATTAAAAATCGACCGTACACATCACAACTATCAGTGGTTGGAATATCAAACTCATAATTTTCATAGCCACAATATGGCTGAGCTTTTCTTAAATCCCAAGCCAGACCCGTCGCACGAAGTACTGGACCAGTTATTCCCAGTGTTGTGCAACCAGCTAAATCTAAGTAACCAATTCCTTGGGTGCGCTTCATAAAGATTGAATTGCCAACCAAGAGTTTTTCATTATCTTTAAAGCTATGTCTTAAGTCCTTTACTGTAGCTTTTATCTTGCTTAAGGCATCATCTGGCAGATCCTGAGCTAAACCACCTGGACGGATATATGCCATATTCATTCGCAAACCAGATAGTAATTCAAAAATATCTAATACCTTTTCCCGCTCCCTAAATGCAAAGATCATTGGTGAGAGTGCGCCCAACTCAAGTGCGCCAGTTCCTAGTGCAACCATGTGGGATGAAATGCGATTAAATTCCATCATCATTACTCGAATTACAGTAGCTCGTTCAGTCACATCATTAGTGATTCCAAGAAGCTTTTCAACACCAAGGCAGTATGCAGTTTCATTAAATATTGGTGACAAATAATCCATTCTGGTTACAAAAGTTACGCCTTGAGTCCAGTTTCTAAATTCAGTATTTTTCTCAATGCCAGTGTGTAAATAACCAATACCGCATCTTGTCTCAGTAATTGTTTCACCCTCTAATTCAAGAATTAATCGCAGTACACCGTGGGTGGAGGGGTGTTGTGGACCCATGTTTAAAACCACACGCTCTTCCTTTGTGGCACCAATTTCAGTGACTAATGCATCCCAATCACCACCAGTAACGGAGTAAACCCGACCTTCAGTAGTTTCTTGTGAGGATGCGTATGGATCGGTAAATGTGGTCACTTATAACTCCTGCGTTCAGATGGTGCTGGAACAGTTGCACCCTTGTATTCAATCTCAATACCGCCAAGTGGATAATCTTTTCGTTGTGGGAATCCAGACCAATCATCTGGCATCAAGATGCGAGTTAAACCTGGGTGGTTATCAAAAATAATTCCAAACATGTCATATGTTTCACGTTCATGCCAGTTAGTTCCTGCCCAAACCTCAACTAACGAAGGTAGATGAGGATCTTTTTCAGAGACACAAACCTCTAATCTAATTCTTTGATTTCTAGTTATTGAAAGTAGTGAATATACGGAGTGTAATTCACGTCCTGATTCACTTGGATAATGCACTCCACTGACGCTGATACACATTTCAAATCTAAGTTGATCTCTCAAAATTTTCGCCACATCAAATAATCGATCGCGCTTTACAAATAATGTCAGCTCACCTCGATCAACAACTACCTTCTCTATTGCATCACTAAAGAGTGGATAAGCACGCTCTAAATCATCAGCAACCTGATCAAAATATCCACCAAAAGGACGTTCTGTTGAGGCAATAGTTGCAGTTGTATTTACCAAGCCACCAAACCCAGAAGTATCACCACTTCCTTGAATTCCAAACATTCCTTTTTCGCTCATGCCAACAACCCTTTTAATTGATGAGTTGGTTTTGCAGCGAGCGCTGCTGCCTCTACCTCTTTAATTATTTTCTCACGATTTGCACCTAATTTTTCATTACCAATTTGCTCATGCAACTTTAGAATCGCATCCATTAACATCTCAGGCCTTGGTGGACACCCTGGTAAGTAAATATCTACTGGAATTATGTGATCAACACCTTGCACGATCGCATAATTATTAAACATGCCACCTGATGAAGCGCAAGCTCCCATGGCAATACTCCACTTTGGACCAGCCATTTGATCATAAACTTGACGAACAACTGGCGCCATTTTATTACTTACTCTGCCAGCAACAATCATTAAATCTGCCTGCCGAGGGGAGGCACGAAATACTTCCATTCCAAATCTTGCTAAGTCATATCGTCCAGCACCTGCTGCCATCATCTCTATCGCGCAACAAGCCAAACCAAAGGTTGCTGGCCATAATGAATTCTTGCGCATATAGCCGGCAAGCTTTTCAACTGTGGTTAATAAAAACCCACTAGGTAATTTTTCTTCTAAACCCATTTTAATCCCACTCCAGTCCACCGCGGCGCCATACATAGGCATAGGCAACAAATACAGTGGCAATAAATAATGCCATTTCAACCAATCCAAATAGTCCAAGTTGATCAAATGCGACCGCCCATGGATATAAAAAGACAATTTCAATATCAAAGACGATAAATAACATTGCAGTTAAAAAATATTTAATCGGGAATCTTCCACCACCAGCTGCTTGTGGTGAAGGCTGAATTCCGCACTCATAAGCCTCTGACTTCGCGCGGTTATATCTTTTTGGTCCAGTTAGAGCGGCAGCTAACACCGAAAAAATTGCAAAACCCAAGCCAATTGCCCCAATCGCCAGGATCGGAACATATGGATTTATTGAAGGATTCATACCGTCAAATCTTATTGTTAGCCAGCGGTGGGTTTTGCCACCTAAGCCTTATATCCAATGTGAACTGCGACAATTCCGAAGGTAAGGTCCTGCCAAGCCACAGATTTCCACCCGCATTCACTCATTATTAAGGCTAACCCTGCCTGGTCTGGCCAAGCCCGAATTGATTCAGATAGGTAGATATATGCAGCAGGATTTTTACTTATTCGCTTTGCAATTATTGGAAGTGCTTTCATTAAATAATTTAAATATGCTCTCCTAAAAATTTTATTAACCTGGATGAGAAAATTCTGCGACTACAATTTTACCGCCAACTTTTGTTACTCGCAAAGCCTCTCTAAGTGCAATATTAGAGTTGGCAGTATTACGAAGTCCAAAAGAAATAGTTGTAACATCAAAAGTATTTTCACTAAATGGTAATTTCAACGCATCACCTTGTACAAATTTAATATCCTTATGCTGCTTGCGACCTTGATCCAACATTCCGGCTGAAAAATCTAGCGCTGTTACTTCAGCACCTTTATCCACCAAAGGTCTTGATGATGATCCAGTTCCGGCTGCAATATCCAAAACTGACATACCAATCTTGGGAGCAATGATGCCGGTCACACTCTTACGCCAAGCCTTACTTCTGCCCAAACTTAACAAGTCATTTAAAAAATCATACCTACTTGCCACGCCATCAAACATTTTTGATACATCATCAGGATCTTTGTTCAGATTAGCACCGGCCATGCCCCTATTCTCTAGGCGGTAGGCTTTACACACAAATCACACAAACAGATAGGCATAAATTTCATCATGTCGGTTTTAATTACTACCGAAATGTTGGGAGAACATCCAACATTATCCTCGATGAATACTGATCTAGATTTAACTAGCGCATGGATAAGAAGTGGTGATGGGTTAGTAGGTTTTGGGGAGTATAAAAAATTTATTGTTACCGGTGAAGACCGTTTTGATCGGGCACGAGCGTGGTGGAATGATCAACTTTCAGAGTTTAAAATAAANAATAATGTCCACGGTAGTGGCACNGGGCCATTGCTTTTTGCATCATTCGCATTTGATTCAAGCTCNCCATCTGTTCTAGTAATCCCAGAGATTGTGTTGGGGCAAAAAAACGGCAAATCTTGGATAACTTGGATTGGTGATAAGAATCAACCCGGTTTAGAGAAAATTAGTAACTCCTCAATTAGTGGTGAGATTACCTGGCAAGATGCAGCTAAAGATGAAGAAGTTTGGCGACAGCAGGTAACCAAGGCGATCACTGCAATTAAAGATGGACTGGTAGAAAAAGTTGTGCTGGCACGTGATTTAACCGCTACCTCCACCAAGGAAATTGATACTCGTTCTTTGCTGCAACGACTTGAGATTGAGTACCCATCCACATGGTTATTTCTTGTTAACGGGCTAGTGGGTGCTACTCCAGAGCTACTAGTCAGATTAAGTAAATCATTAGTAACTTCCAGAGTATTAGCCGGAACTATTCGTAAATCAGGTAATGAGGATAGAGATTTAGCCTTAGCAGCATCCCTTGCAAAATCATCAAAGGATTTAGAGGAACATGAGTATGCAGTCAAGTCTGTAGCTGATGGCCTTGCACCATTTTGTTCATCAACAAATGTTCCTGAATCACCATTTGTTTTACATCTAGCCAATGTCATGCATCTTGCTACCGATGTCACAGGGGTTTTGAACAGCAGCGCCAGGCAGGCAGATATCTTTACGCTGATAGAACAGTTGCACCCATCTGCAGCAGTGTGTGGAACACCAACTGAGGTGGCAAAAAAATATATTTCACAGCTTGAACAAATGGATAGAGGCCGTTATTCAGGCCCGGTTGGTTGGATTGATGCACAAGGTGATGGTGAGATTGCAATTGCTTTAAGGTGCGGCTTACTCTCAGAAGATCGAAAATCAATCAGAATTTTTGCTGGTTGCGGAATTGTTGCTGATTCAAATCCTGAGAAAGAGTTTGCAGAAAGTCAATCTAAATTAATACCAATGCGCACTGCGCTGGATACTCTCTGAGTTATTAGTTTTAAATTATCGGCATTAGTTGATCTAGTTGGCACTTTTACAATTACTACCTCTAACCCAACAATAGGCTTAGACAGTTGCAGTTTTAATCCGTTTAAATCACTTACAGTTGTAGATTTAACGCCGAAACCTGTTGCAACTTTTTCTAAATCTAAATTATGTGGCGTACCAAATAATTGATCAAAATTATCTGCATTAGCTTGTGGCAGGGTTGAAAAGATTCCACCACCGTTATTATCAAGTACAAAGATGCGAATATTTTCACCCGATCTATTAACTAATGCAGAGATGTCATGCAAGAAGGTTAAGTCACCAAGAATTGCGCTGGTATTTTCAAACTCTTTAGCTATTCCAAAAATTGTTGAAATATTGCCATCGATTCCAGAAAGACCTCGATTACTAAATACCAGCAATCCTTTGCGTGGTTTACAAAAGGCTTCAATATCTCTAATTGGTCTTGATGATCCAACAAATAAAGCAGTTTCACTTGGTAACACCTGACAGATGCTGATTACCGCTAATTGCTCTGACCAACCGATACTTGCAATTTCAGTTTCTGCAACAGCTGATGCTTTTTGCCAAAGAGTTGAATCACTCTTTTGGCTGGTGACTTTGGTTTGGAAGTGAGGTGAGAATTAAATCTGCCTCGCGCTTGTTATCAATATCAGCAACTCTAGGATCAATTACCACAAGGTTTTTGCACTGAGCTATAAATGTATTGTACTCCGGGAAAGTGTTGTCCGCCCAATTACAACTATATTTTCAGGAGCAAATTTGTCAGCAATTTTTGGATCGGTAAGAAAAAGTGATGAGTGGGCAATTGCTTGTGGAAATGAAATTGGATCTTCGGATATAACTGGCCAGTTTAATTCTCCTGCAAAATCATTAATCTCATCAAGTGTATAACCGGCACGATCATGTCCAACAATTAATACCCCTGTAGTTAGATCCAGCCTTCCGCCAATTTTATTTGAATAATTTGGGCCAGTGATTTTTATACCAGCCAACCAGTCGTTTTTCTCTTCGCTAATAAGTGGTTCATCAAATTGAACATTAAGATGCAGTGGCCCATTAGTAAGTAGTGGTTTTAAATTTATATCTGTCGATAAATCATGAGTTTTAACCGAAGAAAAGATATCCACTTGATTCGTAGTTTGATTAGCGCCAGTCTTTCTAAGACGAGCAGGGCGATCGGCGGTGATAATCAGTAATTTACTATTGCTATGCAGCGCCTCTAATGCTGCTGGATGAAAATTAGCTGCAGCAGTTCCGCTTGTACAGATTACTGCCACATAATTATTACTTGCTTTGGCTATTCCTAAAGCGAAAAATGCAGCACCACGCTCATCAATTTTTATATGCAAATCAACTATTTGCTTACTCGATGCTTCACCTAATGCAATTAGAAAAGGTGCGTTACGTGATCCTGGGCAGACTACAAAGTCACTAACCCCTGTTTCAATTAATTGTCTAAGAAGTGAGTGAGCCAATTGAGTTGAATTACTCAAATTAGCCCCCCTTCATAAATTGCATTTACCCTATCTTGCCACCAAATTTGCCTATCATTGCCAACCTTTAATTCACTTATCCGATCTGGAATTATCTTTTGATTCTTGATTACTCCATCAGATGCTACAAGTGGAGTACTTGTTACATCTTCTTGAAGTAGTGCAACTGTTCCCAATCCACATGGGCCGTAGAGATTGGGAACTAAGGATGCAAGTGCTAAACCGTGAGATATTCCAATACTGCTATCTAGGGCACTTGAAACTACGATCGGTAATTTTATCTTTTCAATGATACTTAATGCAGCAACGATACCCCCGCTTGGTGCCCATTTGATGATTGCCACATCTGCAACCTCTTTAAGTTTTGTGAAATCACCGTTTAGATATTTTCTAATTGATTCATCGACTGCAATTTTTATATTAATCCTTTTTCTAAGTGATTTAAGATCTGCTATATCTATGCATGGTTGCTCAACATAATCAATAACACCAGTAAATTCACTCTCATAATTTTGAATATTTGCAACAGCCTCCTCCAAAGTCCAAGCGCCATTTGCATCAATTCTAATTTTGGCACTTGGGGTGAGTCTTAGTACCTCAGCTAATATCGCCCGATCATTTTCGTAATCTTTAACCTTAATTTTTACTGTGCTGCAACCAGCAAAGCCCTTGAGTATGCCTGCTACCTCATTGACGGGAACATTTGGAATTGTTGCATTAATTGGAATTACATCTCTAATCCCTTTTGGGGTGTTGATTGTGGCTGATTCAATTGCAGCTTTAAGCCATGTAGTGGCCTCTTTATTTTGATATTCAATAAATGGTGCAAACTCACTCCACCCAGACGGTCCTTCAAATACTGCTACTTCTCGAATCTTTAAACTACGAAAATTAGATTTAACGGGCAATGCAACTACTTGAAGTTGATACGGAAACATTACTTAAGGTCGTTTAGGAAATTTATTAAAATTTGGTTCACGCTTTTCTTTAAAGGCGTTTCTACCTTCTTGGCCCTCCTCTGTTAAATAAAACAACATAGTTGCATCCCCTGCTAATTGTTGAATCCCAGCTAAACCATCATCTGCTGCATTAAGGCTTGCCTTAAGTAGGCGCAGCGCCATTGGTGAGTGGCGCAACATCTCTCGCGCCCAAGAAACAGTTTCAGCTTCTAATTCTTTAACTGGTACTACTGCATTCACTAATCCCATATCTAAAGCCTCTTGTGCGTTGTATTGTCGACACAAAAACCAAATTTCTCGAGCTTTCTTTTGCCCGATATGCGCAGCAAGTAAACCTGCACCATATCCGCCGTCAAATGAACCAACCATTGGACCGGTTTGACCAAACTTTGAATTCTCAGCTGCAATAGTTAAGTCGCAAACTACATGCAACACATGTCCTCCACCTATTGCCCAGCCAGCAACCATCGCTACACTGGCTTTGGAGTTCTTCGTATTTGAACCTGTAGATCTAAAACATTTAGTCGACCAATTCCTTTTTTACTCAGCGCGTCATCACCTAAATATCCATCATCCCCACGAACGCTTATGTCACCGCCAGAGCAAAATGCCTCATCTCCAGCACCGGTAAAAATAATTACACCAACTTGATCATTATCTCGCGCGAGATTAAATGCTTCGGCCAATTCAGAAATAGTTTGCGGCCGAAAAGCATTTTGAACTTCTGGGCGATTAATTGTAATTTTCGCCATACCCTCAGCCGTTTGATATTTAATATCAACAAACTTCTCACCGCCACTACCCGTTTGCCAGTTAGGAATAACTCTCTCACCTGGCTGTCGCTTAATCGGCTTGCTCAAGATATGCTCCAAAGGTTTAACTAGTATTTAGATAAGAGATAGCCTACGGTGATTATGGGAGAAAAAGAACTGCGTGATTTAATCCCTATTCAGGCTGAGTGGTCAATCCCACAACTGCAGGAAAATTTAGCGGCAGCACTTGAAGGATCAGGCCCTGCACTATCAACTAGTGAGGTTTCAGCAAAAAAAATTGATAAATCAATTGCAATGGTTGTCTCCACCTCTGGCTCAACTGGTGAAGCAAAATCAATAGCTATCTCATCAGCTGCGCTAATTGCATCAATAAATGCCTGCCATAAATACTTAGGTGCAACTCCAGGAGACAGCTGGTCACTTTTATTACCAACAAATCACATTGCGGGCTTAAATGTAATCATTAGAGCAACTGCGCTAGGAACAAGAGTTGTCGATAATAGAAATGTTGAAAATTATATTGATACTGATTTTATTTCAATTGTGCCTACCCAATTAC